>ENA-ORMN01000108-ORMN01000108.1-human-gut-metagenome-genome-assembly--contig:-NODE-108-length-99420-cov-8.635817_pt1 | contig 99420 bp, 92 predicted proteins | sample MGYA00242102_ERZ508993 | MGnify/ENA primary metagenome ERZ508993 (study PRJEB26280, sample SAMEA2338770) | human gut metagenome | biome: human gut; feature: human-associated habitat; material: faeces...
AAAAAAGGGGGCGAAATCAATAGTGGTAACAAAAATTAACGGGGTAAAAGAGTTAAAGAAAGTTAACGTGAAAAAGCTAAGTGGCTGAAAACTCGGGAGGATTCAGATTTGCCTGAAAAATTACCTGAAAATATATTTGCATAAAACTGAAAAAGATATTAACTTTGCAGCAGATTAATTCAGATAACACTTAGAGAATATGAAAGCAACAGAGAAAATTGGCGCTGAGGGCGCGGGCGCGAATAAGGAGCTTAAGGAATTTAAGGAGCTTAAGGAGCTTAAGGAGCTTAAGGGGGGCGCAGAGGGCAGCGGCGCGGAGGGCGCGGAGGCTGAGAGCCCGGAGCCTGCGGCAGAAGCTAACCAAGCTGAAGAGAGCGCGGCTGAAGCTAACCAGGCAGGGGCTGAGGCTGAGGCTGAGGCAGAAGCTAACCAAGCAGAGAGCCCGGAGCCTGCGGCAGAAGCTAAAGAAGCTACCCAAGCTACCCAAGCTAAAGAAGCTATCCAAGCTACCCAAGGGGAGGCGGAGGCATACAAGCGGGGGCGCAATGATGCGATCAGGGAGTTTATGCAAAAGGACACAGCGAAAACGCCGGCCTTGGAGGCCCGCAACCTAACGCCGGGAGTGCCCAGCACGCTGCAACCGCCCGAAGACCTGTTTCTGGCCCGGCTCTTCAGATTGAGGCCCTCCGTGTGGGAGTATGGGCGCAACTAAGCCAAGCCAAGCACAGCGAGCGCTTAAACGACGGAAGATACGCGGCTAAAGCCTGCGCCCGATGATATTCGCGGCTAAAGCCTGCGCCTGCTCTATATTCGCGGCCATTAAAAAAGCTACCTTAGCTAAAAAAGCTAAAGCAGCTAAAAGGCGTAAGCAAAAGCCACAGCGGCTTCTACACAACCTGCACCTCGATGCCGGTCTCGCGGGTGATGCGCTCGGCGATCTGCTGCAGGTCCTCGCGGGGCACCGCCTTAAGGTGCTCGCACGGCGTGGAGCGGTCTATGCTGTAAATCTGTATCCGCCGCGGACTGATCTCGCGGTAAGCCTCTATCAGGTGCGCTATCTCGTTCTCCGTGGTGTTGTCGACGATGTGCGACAGGTAATTCCCCCGCACTAACATGGTCTGTATGATGCCCACGTTGCGAAACTGCTTCAGGTTGTCGATGATATGGTTGCAATGGTCGCGGCGCGACGACGGTCGGTTGATGAGCACCTGCGTGGGACGTACGGCTGAGTCGAGCTTGAGGATGTTCTCGTCGACCATGCCGAGGGCACGCACTACCCAGCGGCTGTTGAGACGCGTGGCGTTGGTGAGGACGGCAATCTTGGCTTTCGGCGCATATTTGTCGCGCAACCGCACCGTGTCTTTTACGATGTCCTCAAACTGGGGATGCATGGTGGGTTCGCCGTTGCCTGAGAAGGTGATATAGTCGGGCAGCTCGTTGTCTTCGGCCATTTTCTTGAGTTTGGCTTCGAGCTCGCGTGCCACGGCCAATGACTGCGGCATACCGGTGGTGCCGGTGCCCTGACGGTTGTATCCGGCTTCGCAATAGAGACAGTCGAAGGAGCACACCTTGCCGTCGTTGGGCAACAGGTTAATGCCTAATGACACGCCGAGGCGACGTGAGTGGATTGGACCGAAAACGGTTTCGTGGAATAATACTTTCTGGTCTTTGCCCATGTTGCGGTATCGATTAACGGTTATGGTCTGCTGAGCGAGTTTTGTTGCTGAGCTTATGATACTATTGAGAGGGTTTCCCAACGCCTCTTAATAAAAAAAGGAGCATCGCACCATGAAAATTAAAGGATACAACATGAAAAACCCTCAAACAGTAAACCAGACAACAGTAAAGAGAATATTAGAAAGCAACCTACACCCATTAAAAACACACAAATTTAAACATAGTGAATACTTTAAGGAAGTAGAAATTGCACAACAACAAGGATCAGATTATGTATTAGCATATAAAATATATGATATGAATTTTGACCAATATTATTATATCTGCTCGTATCTTGAATCACAACTAAACATTAAACCAAACAACGACATAACAATATTCAGAAGCAGAAAATACATAACCACACAAGACACACAAGAAACAACAGAAGAACCAAAAGAATTTAAAACAACACTAAAAGAAGACATAATATGCATAATAAACACAATACTAATAATAATTATAATTGCAGCTTTAATCCAAAACTTTATTTGCCATCTCATACTTTACTAACGTTAAAAGAAATAATAGTAGATTCTTCTTCAACAGAATAAGTAGACTTAACAAGGTCAATAGGAACAGCAGCACCTTTGATATGGTTGTTAACAAAATAACGAGTAGCAGCTTTTTGACAATTTTCTTCTGTTTTACCAAGAACAATAATAACAACACTTGCATCGTTCGTAGAGGAATATAGTTTCATCATAATATTAAAAATTTAAAGATTCAACAAGAGCAGGAAAATCACAATCAATTTTAGTAAGATGATAATTATCAAATCTATCTTTCATTCTAACGTTAACGCTATTGGCTGCACATTTAATACATTTTATGGCTTTAACATAAAAAGAATTATTGTCAACAATTTTATAAGCATCATCAGGAGTAAAAGCACAGAGATAATAAATATAAGCAAGAATAATCTTAACTCCATTTATCAAAGCATTTACTTTAGTGATATAATAAACACCATTAACTACTATATGCTCAGTTTTTTTATCTCCTGAAATATGAATAACAAGATTATAATAATTATCTTTTTTATCAGCATGACACCAAATACCAAAATTACCATGAAAGAAAGCAACAATTTTCTCTATATCATCAGTATTATCTTCCATAAGAGCATTAAGCATAATATTAATCTTAATGTCTTTCTTACAATCATTACTAAATCCAAACATAATAGCAAGTTATTTAATATAAACATCAATGGCCTGTTGCAAATCTACATGTGTAAGAACAGAAGTAATAAAATTCTTAATAGGTATAATATCAACATCCATGAAATGCTTAACAACATAAATATCATTAGCATTATTATCAAGAATCTTATTTAAAAGAGCATCGTCATTTGTTTTAGTATAAACAAGATAAGCAAAAGCAAGAAATATAGCATGCGATATACATTTTCCAAAAGCATCAAATGGAATAACACAAATATTAGGTTTCATCTCGGCAAGATGATTAACCAAGGCTTTGTTGCTAATACGTTTTGGTACATATTGTGTAGTACGAATATAAGGATAATAACAACAAATATTTGGATAATAATCAGCGGCAACAATTATCTGATAATGAGAACGTAGTTTATCAATAATATCAACAACTGTAACTTCTTCATTTGCAGGAACGTTAAACAAAGCCATAGCAGCAATATTAACAAAACGTTCTCTATCTGGATTTGTATAATTAATCATAGCAAAATAATTTTATTATATAATAAGAAAATAACGCATTTACAGCCTCGTCACACGACTTTTATTCGAGAATGATAGATTAATCATTTCGATATAGAAAATCGCATGACGGGCAAAAGAAGCCTATCTACGAATGTGTGGCGGTCTGCTTAAGCACTTCTCCGAAATGCAGCTTATCACTAACTGCGGAGCGGTACGAACACGATAAAGAACTTTATTGGCATCTTTAGCAAGACTACGGTCTTCGATAATTCCAAAACGTTTTTCGGGTATTACCCAAACAACATCGCCGACTTTATAAGCAGCCATATCTTCAACAGCTTTATCTCTAACATCAGCATCAATAATTTCTTCAATATTATCCATAGTTATTTAGATTTTTGTTCAGGAGTTTTACGAAGATTTTCATTATCTTTGATAAGTTTATTGTTAAACTCGATAATATCCTTACCGTTAGCAACAATCTTAACCATTAAACTACGGTCTTCTTCTTGCCATTTCTTAAGTTGTTCAATATGCTGATAAGCAATCTCTGAACAATATTTAAGATGAGCAACAACTTTACATAAATAACGTATAAACGTAAACGCAATCATAGTCAAAAATAGCAATATTACTATTAATGACAATAAGAATTTGGGATTAGAAATAGTTTGTTCCATAAGTATATTTATTAAGTAAATAATAATTAGCAATAACAAAAAAGCCAGCACTATTCTCACGAACGGTACTGGCACTATGACAAAACAGATTTGTAAACATAGGTTCACATTCAACACAAGTAGCATTGTTATAACTAACCTTTTAAACTCTAAGACAATGAACTAAATAAAAATTAACAAGAACCTATTTAGCCGCAATCACACCCCGTAGAGGATGCAAGAGCTTCATTGTTTCGGCTTCAATTCGCCATCATCAGTTAGAGAAAGAATAATAGCACTATTCTCACGAACTGTACTATTAGTTGTTTTAATTTAAAAATACATGGAAAATACAATACATTTTCTACGCCAATGGTTCAAGCATGACCATTAACGGCGAATTCAATGTACGGCATATTGTTATTCATAGAATGATGATTATTAAAAATACTACTATTCTCACGAACCGTAGTACCAAGATAAAGATAAAATAATGTTGACTTAAAAAAGAATAACTAAAATTGCAGACGCTTCTGCACTATGACAAACATTAATAAAAACAAACACTATCTAACTAAATGCACAAAATAAATAGAACTATTGCTATTCTCACGAACTGCAATAGTAAGTCAATCATTTAGAAATTAAGTTTTACAAGCATTACTATTCTCACGAACAATAAGGCTACAAATCCATGTAGAAATATATGTACGAACAGATTGTTATTTTTTAGCTCTACGAGCAAGTTCGACTTTCAAATCTTCTTCGGAAATACCAGAAAGGTCAATATTTGTATCGGTTCTTTCTTTATTTTCTTCAAGAGCAATAAATCTGTCCCAATAAATATTCTCAAGAACTTTTAAATCATCTTTAACAATATGATTGATATTATCATTCCAATTCTTGATAAGTTTATGATAGATATTGAAAGCATCGAGAAGATTTTTGAAAGCACCGAGTTCAATATCTCTGGCAAAATCAATAATTTCATGAATAGCAAGAACTCGTTCAAGAACATCGAAATGTTTACCTTTATCAAAGATAAGTTCTCTTTGTTCAGCAAGAGTAGTTTCTTTAAAAGATTTAGCAAGTTCAAGACAATCGGCAGCTTTATCATTAAACTTGTTAATAAGTTCTTGACGTCTTCTTTCAACATTGTCTTTATCACAATTATCACAATCACCATTGCAGCCAATCATTTCACAAGCAATAGCAAAAGCAAGTTTCTTAGCATCTTCTTTTTTCATAATAATATAATTTTTAATTTAATCATAAAAACCAAAATCGTTACTATAAGGAGTATCATCTGGCATAATTCCATTATATTCAGAACTGTTATCTAAATCAGTATTAACAAGTTCGGCATCAATAGTAACGCCAGCGACATTATTATCTTCTTTTTGAGGTGGAATATAAACTATTTCCATAAATAGAAGCAATTAGAATACTGCCCCGATAAAGAATAACATTATCAAATTGAGAATGAAATAAAGCAGGTTATTCAGCTTAGGTTATCCTCTACGGGGCAGGTGAACAAACTATTCGTTAATTGTTATTACTAAGAATATCTTCACCGTGAATATCGTTATCAACAAAGAAGTTTTCAAGAACAACTCCAGCATCACGAGCTATATCCTCGAAACTCTTAGTGAAAGAACGGATAAAGAAAGCTTCTGTATAAAGAAATTCTTTATTAAGACCATTTTCTTTAAGCTGGAACTTATTCCAAAGGAAATTCACATAGCATTTGCTATCTTGTTTAACAAGACCACTTTCTCTTGCAGCTGCAATAATATTCTTAGCAGTATGCCGACGAATATCGCAATTGAAATTAAGAAAAGCAGCAATCTTAGCAGTGCTTTCAGGAACACCTTTAGGAATAACAGTTTTTCTGTCTTGTTTGTTACTTGGTTGATTAACAGGAGCAGTGGCTGTAACAACAGCAGCTTCATTGGTAGGAACATTTTCTTCCATAACAGTAAGTTTTAAAAGATTAATATTATTATTGATTTTATTATCATGGTGACAAATATAGAAACTATATTTATACGACCAAAACAATATAGGAAATTATTTATTAAATTGTTACCAGTATTGGTAATAGTATTAGCGACAATCATCTAAATGCTTAGTATCAGTAGAATAAATCTTATTCGTAGCAAGACTACAAAAATTATAATAACAAAGATAAATATAACGATGTTAATTATAATCTTATAGCGAATGCTATTAATGAAGATAATCAAACTAATAAAGCTAATCTTATTGAAGCTAATAATAAGGCTCGATGAGGCTCTTATTGAGGCTAAGCCTAATCAAGATGAACGTAATGAAGCTAATAAAGCTATATTTAATGCCAATAGCAGCTCGTAGTGCGCCTAATAATGGACGAGTTAAAGAAGCTAAGGTTAGCTTTTGTACACAAGGTACAGGTAAGGCGCTTAATGGGAAGGCGAAAAGAGATGTGAATAGACGAGCTAATGGCGATGAGAGAAGAGATATAAGAGAAGATATTAGGCAAGCTAAAAGAGAAGATGAGAATAAGAATATAAAAGGAGAAATAAGAAAAGGTAGAAGAGAGGATAAGTTTGGTGATAAAGAAAGGAATGGGAAAAGAGAGGGGTGGGAAAGGGAAGTACAGCCAGACCAACAGCATCACTTACATCTTCAATTACATCTCCAATATTCCAAATTTCATCAACAACTATACAATCATATCCAAATACATCATTCTTATGTTCCAAATTTAATACTCTTAATCGGCATCATAATCTTAATAAAGCTCATCAGGAGCATCATTATTAACACCTCTAAGCTCAAATATTCTTCCATTAGCATCCTTTCTAAACACTCTTCTATCACTCTTATCCTTACCTTTACCCGCAGCATCAACATTAACTATATGATTAGCATTAGCATTAGCTACACTATCGGCATCATCATCAAGCTTATGAACAGTTTTAGCACTCCAAATATAATCTTCAATATCAATTATTCTTCCAGCAGTAACAAGCTTAATAATATCATCAGCAGCTTGAGCAATAGCAATATGACCATAAACAGCATTGGCGATTACATCCGCAACAGCATATTGAAGAGCTTTATATCTTTTAGCAAGAGCTTCCTCAACAGCAAGACTACGTTTAATAGTAGTTTCTTTATCAGTCTTAGGTTGAACATCTTGACGAGGAGTATTAACAACAGCGTCAATAACTTTAGCAACAGCATCCGTGTTAGCATTAGCAGCAAGAGCTTTATTTAATATATCTTTCATATTTATTAATTTAAAGGATTATACGACCACGACCATCAACAGCAACTTCCATGTCACCATAAATATCATTATAAAGTTCACAAAATCTATTAAAATTACCAAGAAAAATATCATTATGATTAATAATAACAATATGTTTTTTATTAGTAAGTCTAATAAGATTATGTTTCTCAAGCTCAACAACACCTCGATAATAATTACGAGAATTAGATACAGCATATTTATTATTGCTAATATCAACAATATTACTATTGGCTTTAAGATTATCAAGAATGCTGCCAACTATACAAAGAGCTTGAGCACTTATATTTATTAAACAATAATTCCAATGATAAGAAGTTTGAATAAAACTTTTTTCTCTTTTAATTCTATCAAAAGTAATAGTTGTACGATTAAGATAATCAACAATAATATCTTTTTGAACATGTTCTTTGTTAACAGCAAAAGCAGTAGGAACAATATTACAAATGATTTCTTCATTCTTTTTAATACTGCGAACATTAGCTTCTTTATAAGCAGCTTTACGGGTCTTAGTGAAATTAACTTTAGGCATTTGACTTAAATTTTACATTAAACATACATATTTGAAATAACAATGCAAATATAAGATATGTTTGCGTCAATCTTGCTATTATTGACAATATTATTATTGATATGTATATTTATATATGTATAAAGATTCTGCTTACAATTTATAATATGCTATATATCAACAATTTAACCGCAAATCGAGTGACGTGGATAAGTCACTAGAAGCATATTGCATGCTCTCCCAGTGACGTATCTAAGTCACTAAACTTTGCATCAATAATGACTTCTTTAGCTTAAGCATTATCTGCAACTTGCATCCAAGTATTATTATGCCATTCAAATGTAGCATCATTAACATCAATACGATAGTTAAGACGATTGTCATCAGTCACATGATGATAAACAGCATTATCGTCAACTTCATGATGTTCGGTATGACCGTCAAGATAGATAAATGTTTCTTTGTTCATTGTAGTAAGAGTTTAATGATTAGTAATATTAAGCTTATCAGATTGTTCACAATCATCTGAATGCAGAGCATGAAGATAATGGACATGCTTATCAGATAGGTCACAATCGTTTGCCAAGATATTTAGCTGCTGATGAATGAGAATTTCCAGCCTGTATAGCTTGCCCATGCCCACGAGGAGCACGAGCAACAAGCTATTGCAATTCTTTTCGGCATCTATTAAGACACCATGCAGCAGTAAGAAGAACACCAGAAACAAAAATAAGCCCAAACATTTGTTTTGTTTCAAGATTAGGCAGATTTTCGGAGAGCATAACAAGGAAGATTAAGCCCAACAATGTGAAATTGATGATAAACACCCAAAGTATAATTTGTTTAAATAACTTCATAACCAATAATATTAAGAGGTAAAACAATAAAAGGGCAGAGTATTACACCCTGCCCAATTACATTAAAACGGATTGTCACTACTGGAAGCAATCGAAGCAAGCAAGGAAGCCCGTTGCACTTTGGCAGCTTTAGCGGCTTTGATTTCGTCGAGCATCATTTTGCGCAACTCGATAGCCATAGCTCGGTATTCCTCTAATAACATGGCGTCGGTAGGCTCGTAAACTTCGATAACATGATAAATATATCTATCATAGTCTTTGACGCCGTATTCATTGGCGTTACGAGTAAACGGATTAGAAGCAACAGCACCAGCAGGTACAAACTCCGCTAATATCTGTATTTCCATTCCGCAGAAAAACGGCTCTGGCATTCCCGCAGCGATTGCGTTTTCCACCATAGCAACAAAGCGTCCGTAGAACGGATGCCTGCGCATCAATGCCGTAAGTTGATATTCGGACACTTGCAGCGACTGCGTAAAGCCCATTTGCCGGCTACCGTCTTTCTGTGAAATACTTGCTTTTATGGGCTTGTTAAGCAACAACATTAAGTTGTTGTACTCGTGTCCATTTTCGGCAACACGTTCGGAAGCATTAATACCGTTGATAGTAACACGAGCAATAAAGTTTGCGTCGTTGGCTTTCATTTCGGCAATAATTTGCTCACGTGTTTTAGCACTTGCAGAAAGATTTTCATCTGCACCACCATTGTTTGCAGCTTCTTCTGCTGCTTTCTTTGCAGCTTCTTCTGCTGCTTTCTTTGCAGCTTCTTCGGCTTGTTTAGCCGCAATTTTGTTTGCTGTTGGCATAATAAATAAATTTGTTAGATTAAGCCCTTTAATATTGGCAAGCGTGGTAAGGACTGATAACCTGCGCTTGACGACAACAAATCTTTTGTTCGTTGTCGAGATATTTAGATGCTGATGAATGAGAACTCGGAGCTTAGGAGTTTTGTTAGTTGTAGTAAAAACTTCTCTAAAAATATAATCAACAAGTCTATCAAGAATAATATAGTCCCAATAAACAATGACGGGGGTGTCAAGTCGAAGCGCAAGCACCGGGGGTTCATACCCAGTACCTTCGCTTCCACACTCACTTGCATAAAATTTAACCTATCCACTAAGACCATCTTTCCTATTAACAGCCTTACAAATATCATCTTTATTATTCCTATTAACATCGTCACACTCTCTCATATAAAAATTTAGCCTATTACAAAGAAGTTCATTCTCATTAACTTTCTTACCAATATTAAGAAGCCTATTATTTTCTCATCTTCTTTTGTATCTCTTTTAACTTCTGTAACTTAATCATATCTTGCATCTTATTAAACTCTCTTTACTTTATCAGCTTTATTAGCCTCATCATCTCGTCAATTCTTATCTTTAACACAATAAAAAACGCCAGCCTTATCAAGACCAGCGTTACTATCATTTATCAATCTTTCTAAAATTAAACTTTATCTTTTTACCGTTATTATCTCTTATAACAGGTTTGGAAACAGGTTTAGGAGTAACATCAATAGGTTCTTCTTCGGCTTTAAATTGAGCTTTATTAATCTTAATCTTTTTAAGAGCACTATCTTTATTTTTATAAACACTATAATGATAGTCTTTACCAACCTTTCTTCCAATAACAAAAGTATTACACATTATACGACCATTAACAGAAACTTGTTCAGTTCCGCCAATATAAGTATCATAAACTTCAATAAAACGTTCTATACTACCTTTAAATATATAAAGAGGATTAACACAATAAAGACCATTATATTCAATACGATTTATAATATTAAGATTAGTAAGATGAGCAATAGCAGGATAAAATTCTCTTGGATAAACTTTAATACGATTAAGTCTACCAGCAAGTATTTCAGGAGAAAGAGGAACAACATTAGATTGATAACGAATAGTTTTAGAAATATAAGCAATCATAGCACGCTCTATAACATTAAAATCAACCATATAACTCATAATATCGTGATTAATAAGAAGATGATTATGAAGAACACTACGTTTTTTAATAATATCATAATTGCCAGCAGTAGCAACAAGATATTCTCCAGTAGCATTAGAGGCAATTTTGTTAGGCATAGGAAGAATAATAGAAGGATTACTCTCATCCTCAAAGAGAGCATGTTCGAGAACAGCTCTATTAGCTTTAAAATACTCCATATTATAGTACATTTTTTGTACTAAAGTTAGCGAAAAATAGGCAACTTTAGTACAATAGTTGTGTACTATTTTTTAAACATAAATAGCTGATTATTAAGTATTTATATTTTTCTCTTATTATATATAATATATAGTATATATACATATAATCAATAACCGGAGCATGTTCGTAAGCATTATTTTTATATTATATAATGTAGTTATCACGATATAGACGTTTCTACCAATCTTGACGTTATTGATGATATTGCCGCACTCACACCCCGTAGAGGATTGAACTACGAGTTGGTCTTGATATTAAAGCTGCTATTGTTTCTAATGCTATTAAAACTATTAAAGCTCTTATTATTCCTGTTATTAAAGCTGCGTTAAGCATTGCATAGCTGAATCCTCTACGGGGTGTGAATGCGCCTGTATCTGCTACTCCGTTTCTTGTTCCTGTTACTGTTATATCTCTTGCTCTTATTATTGATAATAAAGCTGCTTAGCACGTGCGCTTGTTGGAGCGATTTTGGGTATAGGAGAACGGGCTGATAACAGCCTGCTACGCTTTCAGATTTGCCCGTCACGACATGATAATTTGAAAAATAAGCTATCCTATTATTTTGATAAAGAATCGCTTAATGAGGCTGGAAATAGGCTTAGAAAAAATTGTTAAAAATAGTTTAATAAATTGGCTCTTATTAAAGATAATGTTTATACTTGCAGAAACAAAATAAGTATGGATAATATTGTTGATAAGATTAAGGCTGTTAGACGAGATGAATATAAAGCCGACTATGTTCCCGGTTCTCGTAATAATAAAAAGCCTGTTAATAAGAAAAGTAAAATGAAAGTCGGTGACGCTGGTATTGATTGTTTAACTAAATAAATTATTTATGATACGAATTAAAAGCGATTTAAAGCCGTATGCTATTGAAGTTCCTACTGCTATTTCTGAAATTGATGAAAGATACTTTAAGGCTCTTCTTAACGATGTAAAGATACCTAACAATTATGCTGTTATTGCTATCTGTTATAAAGATAGACTTTTCAGTATTCTTTCTGATTTCAAGAACGGTAACAATGGAACTAAAGAAGTTGTTCCTCTTATTGCTAAAATTCAAGACAATGAATCTAAAGTTCCGTTTGCTGTTGCTGACATTGCTGTTGTTGATGCTTCTTCTATTGAACGTGGAACTCATTTATCACTTCGTAATAACGCTATTTGTTTTGGTGCTATTTGCGAATATTGTCTTAACGATAGCGAGCTTTCTAAAGCTATTATGAATGGTTCTTTCTTTAATGGCGGAAAATCTCTTGGCGCACACGAAGCTAAAATGTCTGCTCCTGATGTTTTCTTTGTTGAATTTAAGATTGTTCCTCTTTGCGATATTAAGGCTTCTTATTCACAAGATGCTAATATTGCTTGTACTAAAGTTGAACACGATAAGAGTAATCTTAATTAAACCTTTTTCCTGCGTTTAAATAAATCCCAAGCCGCTAACAGATATTGTTTTTGATATTCTTGTTGGCGGCTTTATTTTTTTTATCTCACTAAAGTTAATAATATGATTGAAGAAAAACTTGATAATATTCTTGACGGAGTTGATTTAGGTGAGGATTATGTTTTAGTTTATAAAGATTACGAGAACGTTCTTAAAGATATTGATTTTGCCAATGATGAAGAAAGACTTCTTACTCGTGCTATTATTAAGAATTTAGAGCACGAAGCATCTAAACAATTTCTTAAAGAATTAGCTGTTGATATTCCTTATATTGGAGTTGCACAACGTAATCTTCTTCGTAAAAGTATTGTTGCTTCTTACCATGAACTAAAAGAAGCTCGTGAAACTCTTCCCGAAGAAGAATATAAAGAGTTTCGTGACAATCTTATTAAACAGAAGAAATTTGAGATTAATAATACCGAACTTCAACGTCGTATTGAAAAAGAAAATAGAAACAAGAATTATAAACTTTGGGTTAAGCTTGCTAAAAAGCATGGAGTGTCTTATGCTAATTTTTATATTTATCTTCATAAAGACCTTCATGTTGTAGAGTTTAATCAAGAACTTAATGATGCTTATGTCGAAGCCTATTCTGATTGACCAGTTACTTACTATTGATAAGACAGGAATGCCTGCTGCTCCAAGCATTACTCAACTTCTTGATAAAGATGTACGTCTTCTTTTTGTTAGAGATACTTCTAAGAATAAAGAAATGTATATTAAAGAAGTTGGTGTTATTTATTATCTTGCTGACCCTAAAGGCCCTTGTCTTAGTCAAGGTCTTAGTCGTAGTGAAGCTCTTCAACGTGCTCGTGAAAATTTTGACCTTCCTACTACTTATACACCTGACCTTTTAGTTGAGAAGCTTATTAAGCGTTATCATTCCCAACGATGTGGTATTGCTGGCGAAGCTGTTGAATCTCTTCAAAAAGCTATTCGTAATATCACTGTTTCATCCAATATAATTAATGAACAGCTTAACGATAAACTTCAAAGTGGATTATCTGCCGAAGACACTGGTATATTTATTGATTATATGGATAAGATAAATAAACGTATAACTGATTTACCGAATCTTATTACTGCTCTTAAGAAAGCAGAAGAAGAAGCTGCTTATGAAGAAGAAACTCGAACAGCACGTGGTGGTGTTAAAGTTGTTAGCAGTATGGTTGAAGAAGATTAACATGATATTATGAAGATTGATAAACGTTATAATGGTATTAAACTTATTTTTCATGAAGAAGAGCATAAATATAATGATACTCTTGGTAATGATTATATAAGTACTACTACTATATTGCATCTTTATAAACCTGAGTTCGATAAGGCTTATTGGCTTCGCCGTAAATCTAAAGAACTTGGTATTAGTGAAGCTAAGCTTAAAGAACAATGGGATACTATTACTAAAGAAGCCTGTGAACGAGGAAGTAATGTTCATAATGGACTTGAAGACGGTATTAAAGGAGCAAGTAAATTTAAACAAGCTATACAATATCTTAATCGTGACGGTGACGGAGAAATGATTACTGTTGCTGATTTGAGTTCTATTAATGCTAATTATAAACTTCTTAATATAGAAGAATTTAAAGAAGCTACTGATTATAAATATGACAATCTTTATGAAGTCTTCGACAAATATGTTAGTCTTGGTTATAAAATTTATGCTGAGATTGGAATGTTCTTGATAGACTATTTGATAAGCGGAACAATTGATGTTCTTCTTGTAAATGAATGGGAGAATAAAGCTGTAATTGGAGATTGGAAAAGCAATCGGTCAGGGCTTCTATTCACGTCTGGCTATTATCGTAAAGATAAGAAACAGAAACCTGCTCAAATGACTAATGAATGGGTAGAGAAAAAAGAAACTCTTCTTCCGCCGGTTAATAATCTTCCTCATTGCAATGGAAGTATTTATAATCTTCAATTGAGCATGTATGCTAAAGCTGTTAATCTTATAACAGGTCTTGAAATTCGAGGACTTTGGCTTGCTCATATTGATTGTGATTTTGAACTTAATGAGTATGGAATGCCTAAACGTTTTCCTGATGGACTTTATCATATTAAAGAGAATCCAACAGAGAAGATAACTTTTTATACTCTTCCTTATAGAGAAAAAGAAATTGAACTTATTTTAGCTGATAGAAAAGCTAAACTTAAAGCTCAAGATGTTAAACGTAATTTTACTCTTGGATTATGAAAAATACTATTATTGGTTTAGTTATTGGTATTATACTTGGTGTACTTTCTGGAGCTGCTCTTTATGATAAAAATCCAGAGCCTATTATCAAGTACATCTCTCTACGGGGGAGTTCCACAGATAGTATAACTATTGTTAATCTTACTGAACAACTTCGTAGAACTCAAGACAGTCTTAATGCTTATAAAGCTGATACTACTATTAGTGCTGAGCTTTTTGTTGCTAAATACAAGTTGGAACGTATTCGCCATTATAATGCAATTGCAGCTAAAGGTAACAATATTAAATACCTTAGAGGTTGGTTAAACAGAGTATTGAATGAGTAGTACTGCTGATAAAGAAAAGTTTAGAGATGCTCTTATTAATAATAAACGTGCTTATATAAACGGCGATGATTATCGTATTGAAACTATTAAAAATACTGGTATATATTATGGTTCTAAAATAAATATTAGTTATTATTATAGAGTTTATCGTAATGGTTATTATACTGGTTGTAGTGGTTTCAATTTAGTTGCTCTTGTAAACGATATTATTGATATTTATATTTCTTGATGTTATGAAACTTATTAAAGTTATTAAAGATACAGGTGCTCATAGAGTTGCCGAATATCGAGATACAGAAGTACTCGATATGGGATATGGAACGTATTCTTATTTTGTTCATGTTTATAAAGTTCAAGTTCGTTATTGTGGATTTTGGATTACTATAAAATCTTTTATTGAAACAGATAACGATGATTATGAATATTGTCAAAGAGAAGCAATAGACCTTTATAATAAGATTGTTTATCCCGATAAATATTTTGTTACCAATGCCGTATGTGAATAAACAAGGAACTTCGACTAAGATTGTTCGTATAAGTATTTATGACGAAACCAAAGTTGATGTCTTTCGTAGTCTTTTTGAATGTAACCAAGTATGTGGAACTGTAAATAGTCAAATACTTACTTGTTGTAGACGTAATGCTAAAGCTGGTCGTTTACAGTTTAGAGTTAAAGATTGGTATTTTACTTTTCCCGATAATAAATTACCTTAAATTATGGCTGATTTTAAAACTGCTTATAAAAAGATTGAAGCTGCTGAGGGCGGCTATTGTTTCGACCCTGATGATGCTGGTGGCGAAACTTACAAAGGAATATCTCGTAGAGCTAATCCTAATTGGGACGGTTGGATTTCTATTGATGCTATTAAGAAAGCTCATCCTACTACTTTTAAGGGTATTCTTAAAAAGACTCTCGAACTTGAAAAGAAAGTTCAAGACCTTTATAAAGACAAGTATTGGGATTGTTTTGAACTCGATGATGTTCCAAGTCAACTTGTTGCTGAGCAAATGTTTGATACTGCTGTTAATCAAGGTCAGACTGCTGCTATTAAATTTGCTCAACGTGTGCTTGACCTTAGAGAAACCGGTAAATGGTCGCTTGACCTTTTAAATAAACTTGTAGCTATTAAATAATAAATTCAACGGAGTTATGAAGAAGCTTGTAATAATTGTATTAATTATAGCGTTAATTAATTTATTAATAACAATTTTGTTGTTTAATAAGTCAGGTGCAGAATGTTCGTTTCAGCTAATAAATGGTTTCCCTGATACTGTTGTTAATAAGGTTCGGATTGACTCCGTTGAACTTTCTATTAAACATCTTGATAGTACAATTATAAATTATAATACTTATGAAAAGGAAGTTATTGATAATGTTCTCAATCTTGATGATAGTACAACTGTTGCTAAATTCTACGAGCTTATTGGCTCATCCTCTACGGGGGGTTGAAGCAAGGGATAGTGTTAAAGTGGCTATTAATGATTTACGTACTGCAAATGCTATAATGACTAAAACTAAAATTGATGCTGCTGTTATAGTTCTCAAAGACAGTATGATTAATCTTAAAGATAAGAAAATAGAAATTCTTAGTAATAGTTATGAAGAAATGAAGCGATATGCTTCTGCTTCTGAAATTGCAAGACAAAATTTAGAACGTAATCTTGATAAGTCCAAGAAAAAGACTAAGATTATTGGTGGTGTAGCTGGTGCTTTCGCATCAGCTTTTCTTGTATTGTTATTAGTCAAATAAAGATATGGCTGCTGAAAAATATCCTTTTAAAACGTTTATAGAAGAAGATAAAAGCCGTTATCCGCTTGCTTCTGAAAAAGGTTATTATGACCCTTATAATCATTTCCGTATTGGCGACAGTGGTGGTTTTATTATGAATATTAAGCCAGGTAAGTTTGTTAATGTTCATCTACTTACAGAAATGGCTGATTATTTTGAAGCCAATGGAAATAAATATACTAATTTTAAAGAAGATAGTATTCCTTATAGACAGCTTCGTAAGCGTGAAGCAGACCGTAGAAAGAATGGTTTTAGTGCTCCTATATGGCAAAATCCGGATGGTTCTATTGAAGATGTTCATATAAGCGGTGATTATTATAATTTTCTTAATTATACTCGTATGGAGCGTACCGATGATGCGAGTATTAATGCTTCTGGTCGTATAGCTACTGGTGAAAAGAAATTTGCTTTTCCTCGTTTTGTTGATGCTCAGTTTTGGACACATGCTGTTTATGAGTTTGCTAAGAATAATGGTTTTCATCTTATTATTGTAAAGACTCGTCGTGGTGGTTTTTCTTATATGAATGCTGCACGTGCTGCTAATGCTATAAATCTTCGTAAACATAAAGTATTTATTAACGTTGCTGCTGATAATAAATATCTTACTAAGAAAGGTGGTCTTACTGACTTTGCTCTTAATACTCTTCGTTTTTATGAAGAAAAGACTATGTTTAAGCGTGGTATTTATAGTAGTAGTGCTGAAGACTTTCGTCTTGGATTTAGACTTCCTAATGGAGTAGAATCTGAAGATAGTTGGCAAAGTTCTCTTATTTCTGTTTCTGCTAATAACAATCCAGACTGTGCTATTGGTAAAGATGCTGTTGGTATTAATGTAGAAGAGCTTTCTACAATGCAGAATTTCAATGAGTTTATGACTGTGACTGAACCTGCTATGACAGTTGGTGATATTACTACTGGTTTTCTTGTTGCTTGGGGAACAGCTACTGCTACTAACATGCAAGTCTTTGAAGAAAACTTTTATGCTCCCGGTGAATTTAATTTTATGCCTTTTGAAAATGTTTGGGATAAAGATGCTCGTAATGAGATTTGCGGTTTCTTTAAATCTTATTGTTGGGGTCTTGAAGGGAGTATAGATGGAGTTCCAGCTGTTGATGAAAATGGTAATAGTAATCTCGATATTGGTCTTAAAGTTGCTATGCGTGCTCGTGAAGATATGAAAGCTAAAACTAAGACTTTTGCTAAGTTTATTAATTATTGTGGTCAACGTGCTCTTTTTCCTGCCGAAAGTTTTAGTAGTGCTACTGAAAATCTCTTTACAAGTGAAGAACTTGTTAACTATGAAGAACGTCTTCGTACAGACAGTGTTTATAACTTTTATGTTGATGGTCAATTTGAAGAGAAAGGTAGCAGTCTTGTTTTTAAATCTAATAAACGTATTAAAGAAGAAAATCCTGATGCTGTTGTTTACGATTGGATACAAGGTGTACCCCGTAAAGGAAATGAACATCCTCATGGTTGTATTCGTATTTGGTTTCATCCTCAATATGATATTCGATATATAGACGACCGTGAAGTTAAAGAAATTCCAGAGGGTACTTATGCTGCCACTTATGACCCAGTTGGTATTAATAAAGATGCTAAAGAAATTACCGATAAACATTCTCATAATAGTATTCATGTTTGGGAAATGCCATCTGCAAGAAATGGTTATAAACTAAAATGTTGTGCTGCTTATTATGGACGTCCTAATAAACTTGAAGAAGCTGATAGAATTTTTTATCAACTTTGTCGTTATTATAATTGTGTAAGAACTGGTATTGTTGAGGTTAACCGCGGTGAAACTGTTTCCAATTTTAGCAAATGGAAAGCTACTCGTTATCTTGCTTTTGAACCTCTCTTTGTATGGGACACTACTTTAAAAGGTGCTGTTAGTAAATCTTATGGTTATAATATTACAGATGGACAAAAGAAGCTTGATGCTCTTCGTTTGTTTAAAGAGTTTCTTTATACAGAAATAGGTAAAGATGAAGAGGGTAAACCTATTTATCTTTTTACTCGTATTCCTTGTTATCAAGATATTCTTGAACTTAAAAAATGGAATCCTGTTGGTAACTTTGACCGTGTTTCTGAAATGCTTCTTATAGCTATTTATAATAAATCTCTTGATATTAAAGCTCAAGGTGAGAATAGTAATAGAAAGAAACTTCTTGAAAGTCAAGATGCAGCAGAAAAGTTTTGGAAACGTAATTGGTATTAATATGGAAGAACTTAGTACTTATCTTTTTTGTAATGAATATTTTTGTATTCGTCTTGAGTGTTTAACTAATACTCTTTATGTTTATAGTAGATACGCTGCTTATTGTTAAATTAAACTTTATATGAATATGTATTTTAGTAATAATTTTAATTTTCCTAAGCAGCGTGTTAGTGCTGCCGAACGGAATAAGTTTGAATACTATGCCAATTGTTGCGATTATGTTATTGCTGCTGGCAAAAGTATTGCTCGTGATGATGAAGTTGAACATAAATATGCTTTCCTTAAAGGGGAGATTAATCCTGAATTTTATAAGAAAACTCTTAATCCTTATAATGCTGAGAAAAAAGAATATACTCGTTTTCCAGCTACTATGCGCAATTACGATATTGTTAACGGAGTTATTCGTAGATATGTTGGAGAATATATTCAAAATCCGCATGACTTTATTGTAGGGGCTAATAATCCCGAAGTAGTTCTTTCTCGTGATGCCAAGCTTCGTCAAGAACTTATGCAGATTGTTCAAGTTAAGATAGCTGAACGTATTCAACAGAATTATCAAGCATTTGTACAACAAGGTGGACAACCCGAACAATTTAATCCTCAAGATAATTTTGATATTGAAGCTTTTGTTAAGAAGTTCAATGAAGATTATATTGATGATATGTCTGCCCAAGGACAAGAGATTCTTGCCGTTATTGATGATTTGACTGATGCTGCCGCTTTATATGCTCGTGCATATTTTGAATGGGTTGCTTTTGGTAGAGTTTATACTTATACCGAAGTAAAAGGAAATCAAATTATTAAACGGGTTGTTTCTAATAGAGATGCTTTTCCTGTTCCTAACGATAACGTTCTTGTTGAAGATTATGATATGTTTGCCGAACGTCGTATGATGACGCTTCAACAAATTATTGATGAATATTATGATATGCTTGATGATAAAGACAAGGAATATCTTGATACTTATTATATTAATGGTCGTAATATTTCTCAAGACGATAAAGGACTTCTTTATTGGGATAATTATAGACAACGTTATCCAGACCGTTGTGCTAAATTTAGCGACAAGGAACGTGAGTATTTTAAAAGCGAGCCGCTTATGGTTCGTGATTTCAATACCAATCTTATTGAAGTTTGGCATGTAGTTTGGCGTGGACAAGTTAAGAAAGGTATTCTTACATATCAAGCTGGTGGTATTATTGGTGAAAGAGTTGTTGATGAAGATTATAAACTTAATATCGAAGCTGGTGATATTAACATTGAATGGATTTGGGAACCGCAAGTTTTTGAAGCCGATAGAATAGGTACTCGAAACAATGCTGTTTATCCTTATAAATGTCGTCCTATTGCTTATAATCGTAACGGTAAGCTGCCTTATAATGGTATTATGGAGCTTCTTCCTGGTTTTGGTCGTTTCAGCATTATTGATATAGTTCTTCCTTACCAAGTCTTTGGTAATATTGTTGCTTATCACAGAGAAATGGCTATTGCAAAGAACAAGTTGAACGTGCTTATGATTGCTCGTTCTCTTCTTGGTAAAGTTCCTGAGGATACTATTTATCGTATGGCTGCCGACGGTGTTCTTTATATTGATGATGAAGATGACCAAGGTATGCTTAAAGCTCAACAAACTCGTATGCTTAATAGTCAGACTTCTGATTATATTACTCAACTTGGACAACTTCTTGCTGAAAACGAACAAGCTGCTATGAATAAAGTTGATATGACTCCTCAACGTTATGGCGAAATTGCTAATAGTGCTGGTAAAGGAGTTACTGAACAAGCTATTATTCGTGGTTCTATGGGTAGTGTTATTGTTGAGTTTATGTTTGACCACATGCGTGCCCATGATTATCAGCGTGATTTAGATTATTCTAAACTTGCTTGGGTTGACGGTCTACAAACTTCTTATAAAGATAAGAACAATGGACAGCTTAAATATTTTAGTCTTGACGTTAATTCTCATCTTTATGCTGATTATGTAATTATGCCTAAACTTTCTGCTAAAGAAAGAGATAAACTTAATCAGTATAAACAGTTTGCGTTTAGTGCTGCACAAAACGGTGATGCTGCTATGGCTGCCGCTGCTATTGATGGAGATAATGCAGCAGAGATTAAAAAGGCTATTAATAAGTTCCAAGAACTTAATCGTCAGCATGAAGAACACATGAAGCAACTTGATGCTCAGAATGCTCAGGCTTTACAACAATATGAACTTGATAAGATACAAGCGCAAGGAGAGCAAGATAGACAAACTCTTAGTCTTGAAAAATATCTTGATAGTCAAATTGAGGCTGTGAAAGCTACGCTATCCTCTACGGGGGGTGACTCTGCTGCATCCCTTGTTGTGACTAATGCTGCTAATGTTGCTAAGAATAATATTGAGCGTGAAAAAGTAATGAATGAACGGCAAAAGATTGCCAATGATGCTAAAGCTCAACAACTTAAAGCAGCTACAGATATTTATAAAGCTGATACTCAATATAAAATTGCCAAAGCTAATAAAAATAAATATGATAAAAAATAATCTTTTCTAAAGTGTGTTTTGTAGAATGTGCCGTTATTGCTCGTGAGAGTAGTAGCGGCGTTTTTGTTTATAATGCTCTTGTTCTTAATGAGATAAATTAGATTTGTAAATATTGTTTACTAACAGACGCATTTTAAAGCCCACTATGCCATGCTTATATGAAAGCGTATAGATTAATCATTTTCGATAAAATTGTTCAATGTGGATAACGGCTACAAGCGTAGATGCGCTTCTGATGCGATTTTTAACAGCAGAAATATAGCAACCAATCTCCCCTGTAGAGGATAAACCTGCTGAACACCATATTATATATATTATACTTTTGTCTTGTAATATTAATCCAATAAAAGATAAAGTTATGCCTAAGATTGATTTTGGTTTTGGCGGAAGTGGTAGTAATGAACCACAAGAACCAATTACAGATTTAGAAACAGGTAAAGTAGTAGATGACCCTACTGGTCAGACTACTGGTCTTGGAGATGATAAGAAACCTGCTGATAAGCCATCTGATAAACCAGCGGATAATGCTGAAGATAATCAACCTGCCGACGGTAATAAACCTGGTGATGATAACAATAAACCTGCCGATGATAAATTTGGCAATTTAGTTGCTGGTACTGTCATTTCTATTGGCGAAGAATCTTATACTGTTGATAGTGAGGGTAACCTTGTTGACAAAGATAATAAGATTTTTAAAGAAGCCGCAGAAGTTAAAGAATATCTTGCTCAATTTGAAGTTGACGAGAATAAAGAAACTCCTATTGATGTTAATTCAATTATCAAAGCTGTTGGTGTTGAAGTTACTGATGAGAACGATAAACCGATTACTTTTGATAATACTCCTGAGGGTATTGCTCAATATGTCAACGAAGTTATTGAATTACAGAAGCAAGAAATTGCTCAAGCTGGAGTTCAAACTCTTCTTGATAAATATCCTATTGTTGCTGACTTTCTGAATTATTACGTAGCTAACGGTAACGATGCTCGTGGATTTGGAGAAGTTAAAGACAGAAGTTCTATTACTATTGACGAAAATAATATTGCACAACAAGAAGCTATTATTCGTGAAGCCTACAAAGAAAATAAACGTCACGGTGATGTTGATGCTTACATTAAGTATCTGAAAGATACTAACGCTCTTTTAGATGTTGCTAAAAGTGAATTGGCTGGACTTCAACAAGCCGATGCCGCTCTTAAAGAGCAGCAAGCTAAAGAAGCTCAAGCCAGACTTGAAGCTGAGCGTAAAGCAGAAGCCGATTATTGGAACGGTGTTAAAGCTGTTGTTGATAGTAAAGAGATTGCAGGTTATAAAATACCTGATACTATCATTATTAATAAGAACGGCAAACAAATTGCAGCTACTCCTAATGATTTCTTTAATTATCTTTATCAAGTTGATGATAAAGGTTATAGTCGTTATGAAAGAGATTTGGCTGCTCGTGATGCAAAGGAACAACTTCAAGACGATTTGCTTCGTGCTTATCTTACTTTTACAGGCGGAAGTTATTCTAATCTTGTCGATTTGGCTGTTACTAATAAAGAAACGAAAAATCTTCGTCTTAAGGCAGCTGCCGCAAAACAAACTGCTACTATTAGAGTTACTCCACCGAAACCAAAGAGTGTTGCTGGTAATATAGCTTCTGCTCTTGGTTATAGTTAATAACTAAATAAAATTATTCATTATGTACACAATGCGAGTTCTTGAAACTGGGCGTTATGATGATAGAGGATATAGCAACGAAGAAAGTGTTGCTAATCTTATGCTTCAAAGTCCAGTTGAAATTAATGCGTTTTTGACTTACAACTATGGTCTTGATGACGACCGTTTCCCTCTTACTTTTATGACTGAGGGTCAAGGTGCAAAAGGTACTGATAGCGTTGCTACTGTACAATGGACTTGGAAGACTATGGGACGCATGAAGTTTATTGATTATGTTACTTATTTCAATACTTCCAACTCTAAACCTGGTCTTGGTGGTGCTGAATTTGAAGTACATTTTGCTACTCATTGGTTTATTGAACAGTATGGTTTGATTGCTCCAGATGGAACTCAATATCGTATTCAGAAAGACCTTGGTGAATCTGCTTATGGTTATGGTTATATTTTGGCTCCTGTTAATCCCGACCCGACTGCTTTCTGCGACCTTGATAATTTAGCTAAAGGAACTTATTGGTCTCTTGCTGCTCCTACCGTTTCAGAATCTTATTCTAAAGGTAATCGTAGTAATACTATGGGGCCAGGTAAGATGACTTCTCAGCTTGAGTTCTTCCGTTTCTCTAAAGAAGTTGCTGGTAATATTTCTAATGTTGTTACTAAATATGAGTTCCAACAAGGAGAAAGTGGTGGTACTACTAATCTTTGGATTTCCGAAGAAATGCGCCAATTCAACTTGAACATGAGAGTAATGAACGAAGAACGGCTGTGGTTATCGACCTATAACAGACTGCCAGACGGTACTATTAAACTTAAAGACCGTGATAATGGTAAGCCTATTCCTCGTACTGCTGGTATGCTTGAAATTTGCCGTGAAAGTAACTATGATACTTACGGTGAGTTCTTGACGTTGACAAAGTTGGAAAGAACTGTTGGTGACGTTCTTAATAAAGATACCGATGATGGTACAATGGAGATTGTTCTTATGGCTGGTAAGGGTTTTATTCAAGACTTCCAACATGCTATTGAGAACGAAGCTATGAGCAAAGGTTTTATTACTCCTCTCGGTGAAAAGAAGATTATGGATAACGGTAATGCTCTTGCTTACGGTAAGTATTTCAATAAATACATTACTCCGGACGGACATATTATTACTGTTAAACATTGCTCTTTCTTCGATAAGGGTACTATTGCCGAAGCTGCTAAAGCTAATGGACAAATTCATCCTCGTACAGGTCTGCCTATTACTTCTCATCAAGCTTGCTTTATTGATTTCTCTACATACAAAGGTGAACGTAACGTTCGCATTGTTCGTCAGAAAGGACAAGAATATATTGCTAAGGTTATTGAGGGTATGACTCCGATACCTGCTTCTTGGGGTGTTGCTACTTCTAATCGTGCTGCTACTGAAATTGATATGTCTCGTTACGAGATTAAGGGTAGCATGGGATTGCAGGTAAACAACACGACGAAGATGTTCTTGTTGCAATGTAAATTATAATTAATCGTTAAACAGTAAAAGATATGCCTACAATACTTAATGCTGGTGGTGCTGCAAATAAACAGGAAAACACTGCTCCTGCTGCTCCTACTGAAACAGTAGATAAAGAGAAACCAACTGCCACTATGGTAGAAAGAAAACAAGAAGAAGCTGATGCTGCTTATGTTGATATTCGTTATATGGTTATAGCTCTTGCTTCTAATTATTCTTTGTATCGCAGAGTTAATGATAAAGAACTTGCTGAACGTAACGAATATATTGGTAGCTGTATTAGAAGTTCAAATGCTCTTTGTGCCAACAAAGGTGAACTTGAAGCTTACTTTCCTAATCTTATTGGTGTTTCTCCTAACGACCAAAATTTCGTTAGACGTGTTAAAGAATATCTGAATAATTTTCAGGTTAAAGTTGACAAGCTTGGTCTTCGTCTTAATCTTACTTTCCATTATAATCATTTTAAAGATTATCTTGCTTTCAAGAAAAAAGAAGAAGCTATTGAAACTGAATTTGCTCAAGTTAAGCGCGGTGATGCTATCGCTCTTAAACGTGCCATTGAGAATAGAATTGTTAAACTTAACGCTCTTGAATCAACTAAATGGCAATATGGTAGTCCGGAAAATGTAGCTGATTATCTTCTTTATCGTCATTGCTTGTTATATTCTGATGTTGCTAAAGACCACTCTCTTATTAACAAAGAGCATATTCGTTTTTATTTTAAAGACGAACAAAAGGAAAACGAGCTTAAAGCTAAGCAACGTCTTGAACTCAACAATGCTAAGCGTAACTTTGTTACTCTTATCGGTAATGACAAAGCATTTGAAGATGTTTATGTTCAGTACTGTGTATTGAAGAATAAACCTATCATTCCGTCACTTGCCGAAGACGACCTTGTTAAACAAGAAAATCTTGACTATTTTAGCCAGAAAGAACCTGCTAAGTTTAATGAGCTTTATACCGACCGCAGCATTTCCGTTAAATCTCTGATTGAACGTCTTGTTGCTTACGGTATTCTGATTAGACATCCGCATAGTCAAAACATTGTTTCTGCTAATGGTGATTTTATTGGAGCTAATATGAAAGAGGCTACTGCTTGGTTCAAGAACGCTGAAAATGAAGCTACTGTTGCCGCTTACGAAAATCAACTAAAACTTGTTTAAGTTATGGATATAGAACAGATGCACGTCACGTTCAGAGAAGTTGCTCAACGCATGGGGCTGCAAACTGTTCGTGCTATTTTTCCAGAAGATGTTGATATTTGTCTTAATTTTGCCATTATAACCAAAACTCGAAATATCGTTGCAGAGAATGCTCAAACTGTTAATGATTTAATTGTTAGAGCTAACGCTGACATTTCTCAACTTAATGCTCTGCGTAATCTTGCTAAGAAAGGAGAAGTATCAGGCTCATCCCTTACAGGGGGTGGTACTGAGCTTCATCCTTTTCTTGCTAAGGTCGATAATAGCGAAGTAATGTTTTATACTCGTTTTGCTATTGGTTATGCTGGTGACAATGCTCTTTACGATTGCCGTATTATTGAAGCTGAATATCTTCAAAGAACACTTCGAGATTATTGCAATCGTGCTACCAAACAACACCCTGTTTGTGTTGCTGTTTCTATTGATGAGAAACTGAATGTTGAAATATATAACGGTAGTTCTAAGGCTGTTCCTAATATTCTTGTTTACAATTATATTAAGACGCCTAATAAAGTTAGACTTGATGAAGAAAATCCTGCTAACAATGTAAATTGTGATATGCCTGATTATCTTATTCAAGAAATAATTGAACTTGCTGTTCAGTATTATAAACAGACTTTTACTCGTCCTAATGAACAAAAAGTAAATTAAAATATTATTAATTATGAGGCAATTTCTTTTAGGTAAGAGCATTGATTATCCTACTGCTCTTACAAGTCTTGCCGTTGGTCAATTTGCTTTCGTAGCTCTTGTTTCTGGAGTTGAAACTCTTGACAGTGACGGTACTAAGATTAAGGACAAAGGTTATATTTATCTTGGTAAATCCGATGCCAAAGGCGGTAAACTTGTTGTTCCTATTTATAAGAATAACTTCTCTTATTCCAAAATGGTTTATGCCGCCTCTACTCAATACACTGGTAATTTTACTATTGCTGATGTTGTAGCAGGAAGTGATTATACTGTTGTTGTTGTAAAGAAAGGAGTTGGTTTTAATGAACGTAACAAATGGACTGCTACTGTCCGCGCAAAGGCTGCCGATACCGTTGACACTATTGCTTCTGCATTAGCTTCGCAGATTACGGCAAACGTTGGTGCTGGTGTTACCGCTGCTGCTTCCGCTGGTAAAGTTACGGTTACTGCCAAAGAAAAAGGTGTTGATTATGAGCTGACACTTGGCGATGATTTATTCGGAACTGCTGTTACTCAGACACATGCTACTGCCGCTGTTGCAGACGCTAAGTATATTACTGATTTGGCTATTAAAGCTGCTGCCGATGCTGGTATCGAATATACTTACCAAGACGCTGGTGAGCTGATTTATCCGGACTTCCCGCTTAATCCTTTGGCTCAAGATGATTCCGCCGATGCTGGATTTACTGTTTATACAATTCGTTTTGCCGAACCTCGTGAAATGAAGACAGTTGACCAGAGTATTAATCAAATTGTACAAATAGCTGTACCTACTGGTACTGCCGCTATTGCGACTATCGACAAAATATTGGCTGCACTTGCTGCCTAACATAGTAAGCAAATAATTTGTATAATGCGCAAAGCCACTGTTACTATAAGTATTTATGGTAATAGTGGCTTTTATTGTTTAATACCCATGACCGAACTCACGCCCGTTATGGACTTTGTTAACCAAAGTCTTAAAAACTATTCTGTTACTGCTGTTGTAATATCAAGTTGTGTTTTTATTCTTTATACTATTGTTATCAAAGGAATTGATTATTTTCGTCATAAAGACCAACAAAAGCCTATGATTGAAATGGCTAATTCTATTAAAGAAGTTAGTAATAACGTTGTAAGACTTAATACTATTCTTGATAAACTTTTTCAAGATGCTCTTCGTAAAGATGTCGAGAAAAGTAAGATTGTAATCGAACTTTCGTTTTCCAATTTTCAATCAAGAATTGCTCATCTTTGTAGAAACATTATTATAAACAATAATATCGACCTTAATAAGAATCTTGTTGTCGCTAATATCAAACAAACTATTAATGCCGAATATTATAAAGTTTATCATAATCTTTCTCAATATGATATTGATGGTCGTCCGATTTCTTTATTCCTAAAAGAAGAATGGAAAGAAGATTGTCTTAATAATATACTTGGTATTATTTACAACGGTCAGGAAGAAAAAATCCGTATTAATCAAATATATAATATTCTTTATGTTAAGGTTAATGATTGGATAGTTTATATTAACAATAAATATACCGACCATGAGTAACGATAAAAGGCTCGAACGTATCAGTAATAAACTTCGTAATAATATTAACAATGTTGTTTGTAAAGATGTAGATAAGATAAATCTTGGATTTGTTTCTACCAATCTTTTTGGTAGTTCTTATTTTTATGATGTTATACGTAGTTGTATTGATTACGATATTCTTCTTACCGATAAAGAAAAAGAAAAAATTGATGTAATATTTAATACTTCTGAATATGGAAGATACTGTTTTATATGATATAAAAGTTCCTATTGATTGGGTTTGTACTTATAGACAAATCCAATCTTTGCTTATAGATTATGGAGTATCTGCTATTGCTGGTTGTGATAATGTTTGTAATAACAAGAATAAAGACATTATTCAACTTTGGAACCTTTTTAAAAATGCTGTTTATGTCTATTATCGAGAAGATGTCGATAAAGCAAATCGTATATATGACTTTGTAGTTCGTGGGCTTAAAAAGTACACCGATGTCAATGTTGGTACTTCTACTATTCATGTTGAAGATAGTGAAGTTGAAGTTACTTGTACTGGTGATAATTATAAGTTTGCTGATACTAAAACAAGCTATAATTTTCAAGCCAATGATGAAAGCCAATTAGATATTCAAGATGACGGTCTTGGACAAACTCTTTATTTTAATATTAAATCTCAGAAGATTGTTGCTATTGGAACTAAGGAAGAGATTTTCAGTATTGGATATGATTTTGTTCTTGACAATCCTGAAGATGCTACTTGGCTTGGTTATACCAGCGCAAATAATACTCTTATTATTCGTGAAAATAAATCTAAACTTCGTGTTGCTAAATTTAAGTTAGTTCAATATGAAAGTGGCAATATTCTTGAGGGTAAAGTTACTCAAGATGTAAACGATTATACTTATCGTTATACTATCAATGTTGAGCCTACTTCTATTGAAATACCTGCTGAGGGTGGTACTAAAGTTTTCACAGTTGAATCTTATAAAGAACTTGTAGATAGCGAAGGTTCTGTAATCGGAGATAAAATTAATGTTCCATATAATGCTTATTCTTCAAGTATTTATTTTAAAGTCAACGGCAATCAAGTAAGTGCCGAAGCTAATACTGAAGAAATTCGTTCTGCTGCTATTATTGTTGAGCGTGACGAAGTTGGTGTTTCTGGAAATAAGAAAATTGATTTATATCAAGATAGTCTTAATAAAGAAATTCGATATAGACTTGTTGCTACTGTTGATACTAATACTATTGATTCCGACGGAACCAATCCTGTTACTTTAACTGTTGAGTCTTATAAAGAAACTTATGTTAATGGAATTTCTCAAGGAGATAGAACTGATATTCCTTATACAGCTATTTCCGATAAAGGGCTTCTTAAAAATAATACTTCTGATAAAACGAAATGGTATATGTCTGCTAATGATACTACTAATGTTCGTACAGATAGTATTATTGTTAGACAAATGGAAAGTAATAAGTCTGAAATCATAGATATTAGACAAAATCCTGCTCAAGAAGAAATTAGTTATGTATTTAGTGTTGACCAAGAAAGTTTAACTCCGCCTTCTACTGGACAGAATGTTATTCTTAATATTCAGTCTTATAAACAATATTATATTAATGGTAAACCTACAACTAAAACTCCTATTGGCTATACCGGTGCTGTTGTTACTGGTAATGATTTTATAACTATTCAAGAGGGTTTGCCAAATAGTATTACCGTTGCTCCTAATAGTGGAGAAAGCGAAAGAAGTGGTAAAATTCTTTATACTCAACAAGATAATTCTGGCAAGACACTTGAAGTTAGAATTAATCAAACTGGCTCTTCTATTACTTATACTTATCATTTGACTATTGGCGAAAATGAGGTTCCTCTTATTAATACCGCCGATAGTAAGACTATATCTGTTGAGTCTTATCGACAGAAATATGTTAATGGTAGTCCAGAGGGTGGAAGAGAAAATGTTGATTATTATCTTTCTCAAACAAGTGGTAATGCTAATGAAAGTCAATATGGTGGAGTTACTGCAAGTCCTCAAGGTGAATATATTTATATTACTTCTGAACTTAATCAAACTAACGAAACTGTATCTATTCAATATGATGTTATTCAAACTCAAAGTTCCGGAACTCCTAATGTAGAAAAACTTACTATTACTAAAGCTGCTTCTACTGTTGAAGACCAATATTTTATTGAAGCAAGAGAAACTAATTTTGAATTTGAAGCAAAGCCTTATAGCAATATTTATTTTGAAATAACACATGCTGAACATAGACGAGTTGTTAATGGACAAACTGTTAGTGTTGAAGATAATCTTAGTTGGGAACCTATTTCTAATGCTGATTGGATTCATGTTGGTAATCAAAACGAAAGATATATCAAATGTGATGAAAATAAGATATACCCAAATGTTCAAGAAAGAAGTGGTACTGTTACTGTTAGACTTGTAGCTAATAATAGCACATCTGTTACTCTTAATGTACGTCAGCAAAGAGCAACTTATAAAACAGTTTATGATTTTTATGTTGATGATGCAGATATAAGTTGGGAATTTTATCCAGGATATGATTCTGCCGAAGCTAATTATCGTTTAGTTAAAGAAGAAGTTCTTAACAAAACTGTTATAAATAATAATGGAAACGGTGAAGACCAAACCAGTAATTATACTGTTGGTAAAATTAAAACTACTATAAGTTCTTGTGGTATTTATTGTGATAATTGGAATGCTGAGCTTAATACTCATACACATAAAGTATATGTAAGTACTACTGGTAGTAATGATACCGAAATGATGTACTTAATTTTAAAGTGTCAAAGTACCGATGGTAGATACAGTACAAGTATTTTTGCTTCATGGACTAATTATGACCCTACATATCGTACTATTAGAAGTTATAAGCATGATAAATCTATTTATGATTTCTTTTATCATTATGTTCCTAAAGAACTTAAATGTATTTATGCTGATTTGATTAAAATATTTATCAATGCTCATGGAGATAATTATAAACTTCGTAAAGCTGTTTATAATCTTAATCTTTTTCAATCTCTTATTGCCGCTTACTTCTTTGAAGATATTAAGAAAATTAATCTTTTCCTTGAATGTATTATTGGTTTTATTAATAATTATTTTAAAGAGAATGATATTTTTTATGAATATCGTTTAAACGGTATAGAAGATAATGGTCATGTTTATCTTGATATTCTTCCTTGTCAAGATAAAACCGATGTTAAACTTGAACTTGATGCCAAAACTGGGCATCTACATGAGATTGATAAATCTACTAACAAACAAGCTATTGATTTTGAATTTGAAAATGATAATTTAATCGCTGTTAGACATGGATATAGAAAAGAAAGATTTGGGAAAAGCAATAGCAACTGTTGCAACTCCTGAAGTTTATGATGCGGAACAAGCTTATGAAAGACTTACTTATGTTAAGCATAATGGACATGTTTATCTTAGTAAGCAAGATGTGCCTATTGGTGTATCCCCTACGGGGGGTGATAATGATGAATATTGGCTTGATTATGAAATAGCTGCTGCTTCTTGTCGTCTTGGTCGAGCTTATACTTGTAATATTAATTATCCTAATAGACCAACGGGTGGAAGTTATTCGAGTCCCTCCCCCGTAGAGGATGAATGGAAAGCTGAACCTTATGATTGTGATTATACTCTTTGGTATTCTGAACGTCTTTTTACAGAAGATGGCCGTAATCAAGATGCCGAATGGAGCATGCCTGCTCAGCTTACTCATAATCAATATATTGAAACTCGATATAGTAATCTTGAAAATAATCCTGGTAATCCCGATGATAATCCAGATAATTGGGTTGAGACTACTACTGATTTTGTTTGGATTGCAATTCGTAGTATTACTAATGGTATTAAGAATCATTGGAATGTTTCTAAAGTTATTGGTAAAACTGGTAATACCGGTCCTCAAGGAGCGCCTGGTAAAGATGGTGTAGATGGTAAATCTGCTTCTATTAAATCTATTACTGCAACAGTAAATGATACTATAGGAACTCCTTCTGTTACTGCTACTATTGGTGGTACTGAATTTGAGCGTACATTTAATTTTGCTTTTGAAAATCTTAAAGGCAATAAAGGAGATAAAGGCGATACGGGAGATAAAGGAGATAAAGGAGATAAAGGTGATACCGGTAACGTTGGTCCTCAAGGAGCGCCTGGTAAAGATGGAAAAAATGGTACTAATGGTAAAGATGGTAAAAACTTTACTATTCTTGGATATAAAGATAGTCTTGAACAACTTCAAGCAGATGTTCCTAACCCAAATCAAGGAGATGCTTATGGTGTTGGTACAGATAAAGCTTATGAAGTTTATGTTTATGATACCGTAAAAGGTTGGGTAAATAATGGTTATATTGGAAATGTAAGTTCTAAAGTAAATACAGATAAAGTATTTGTTGTTAATACTATTCCTGTTGCTGGTGGCCCTCTTTCGGATTTACTCAATAAAGCTGGTATAACAGAAATAAATAAAGATGATGATTTACAAACTGTTCTTATGAATTTGTTTACTAAAGAAATATATCCTGCTAATCTTGTATTTACAGAAGGTACTATTAAATCTACAGTTCCTGCTCCAACTATGACCATTAATAAATCTGGTCTTATTGAAGTTGGTACTGTTGTAACAGTTTCTACTATTACCATTGCTGCTGGAAATAAAACTACAAACGATAGAAAGTATAGCGGTTTTACTTATGGTTATTCTTTAGCTAACGATAATACAAAAGATAGTTCTAATACTTCTATAAATGTTTCTGCTACTAATATACAAAATAGTGCAGATACTTATAAATTATCTCGTACTATCAACGGTAGTGTTGTTAATGCTACGGCTAATGCAAATCCAGCCAGTGTTACAATTCCAACTGTTACTTTTGAAGCTATTGAAGGAACTAATACCGTGAAAGCTGATGTTATTGGTATTAGACATAGTTGCACATTTGCTTTAATGCCTACTTATTATGCTTGTAGCAATCTTGGTAAAACAAATATTAATCATAAATCAGAAACTAAGAATGCTGTTACTCTTACAAGTAGTATTCCCACAAATACTATTAGTCATACAGTAACAGGTGTTTATCCTTATTTTACCAATGCTAAAAATAATAATACTATTGAGAAAGAAGCTCTTACTGCTAATCATAATATGAAAGCTATTAAATTTGCTGCTGAAGGTCCAAATAAACATACTTTTAAAATACCGGCTAAATATACTGTTACAAGTATAGAAGTTCTTAATACTTTGTCTGGTAAGTATGAAGCTTATCCTATTAGCAACTTTACCGTATCTGAAGAAACTATTCAAGTTCAAGGTAAAAATGTTGCTTATAAAAAATATACACGTAACGATAGCGGTTTTAATGGCGCTACTACGTTTAACATTATGTTCTAATAGATATGGCAAGAGATAGAGGTGTTTATAATATGTCGGGTAATATAGAGCTTAGTAAAGAAGCTCCGTTGGATGCCCGTAGAAAAGTTAATACTTTTGCTGAACTTTTTCTTGAAGCTACTTGGAAAGATAGTAATAATAAAGTTTGGCTTTATGATGGTATGACTGTTGAAGTCGGTGATAGACTCGGAGAACTTTGGCAACTTAAAAGTAAAACAAGTTATAGTAGGCAAGAAGATTGGGTTAAAATATCTGGTGGTATTGAAGAAGCTCCTAAAGATGGTAATCCTTATATGCGTAAAAATGGAGCTTGGAATGCTTATACTCAAATTGAAGAAGTTTATACTTTTGTTGCTGATATTAATGGAAATAAAATAAGTCAAGATGCCTATAATGGTTTGAAAGCTGCTGTTAAAGCAGGTAAAGTTATTGCTATTAAATTGGTTGATATAGACGGTAGATGGATAGTTTCTTTTGGTAGTCTTTCAGGAGATACTATTAATCTTATTGTATATGTTGGAGATGCTTTTCAAACTATAGTTATTAAATCAGATTTAAGTGTTACTGAAACTAATAAGAATTTTATTTTACGTGATAATACTGCTCAATATGAAGTAACTGGAGATTATAACCCTGCTCATAAAAAATATGTCGACGAAGCTGTTGTTGCTAATTCATATAAAGTTCTTCCTGGTGAAGTTCTTGAAATTACTCAAGGTATGGCTTCCGATGATATTTTTGCTAAGTTTGGCGGAAAATCTGCATATCTTGATTTTGTTAAGAATACTCCTACTAATTCTATTATACGAGTTGAGGGCGGTGCTCTTTGTGTTGCAAGTATGATTACTTATACTGATGATAATACAAGCACTCTTGATATTCAAACGCTTGGTCTAAATGCTTCACAATATATAAGAGTTACTGTTAGTAGCGGAACTGCTTCTGCTTTAACAGCTAAATATATTTTTGTAAATGAAAGTGATGTTCTTAAAAAGAATAACACTACCGCTTATACTCCTACGCAACATTATCATCCTGCCACAAAAGTTTATGCTGATAAGATTGGTTATGGTAAAACTATTACTACTACTGTTGATAAATTTTTAAATACCACAAATCTTAGTGGAGTTGATGCTGAACAACGAGTGATTGGTTTGTTTGGTAGTCTTGATAATTTTAAGAATGTTGTAGCTGATATTTTAGCTAATCATGTAAGATATTATTTTCATTTTGGTGATAATCCTAATAATAATTGTGTAGAATTAGGTTGTGTAAATGCTTGGAGAGCAAATAATAGTACTTCTTATAAACTGCATTTTATTATTACTTATTATGACGAAAATAATTTATATACTAATCGTATTTCTATTGTAGTAAACAACGATACTGCTGCAAGTAAAGTAATTATTGCTTCTCTTGTTAATAGCGACAATATTAGTACTATTACTAAGAAAACTTCAACCGAATATTCTAACATTAATCCTAAATTAGATAATACTGCTTATCTTGTAACAGATGATTAAGATGCTTATTATAAAGACAATCGCATTAATCTCGGCAATAATCTTGTCGAGATTAATCTATTTATTAACGTTTAAGAAATAAAGTTATGGATAATCAAAATGATGTAGCTCTTGTAAATACTATTAATGAGAGGGGGATTAGGGTAGAAGAAGCCAATGCTGGTGCTTTTGTTGGTAGTAATCTTGTTGCTGGTAAAGAATTTGATTGGAGTAAACTTTATTCTAATCTTAGCTATGTAGCTCCTAATTATACCGGATTTAATTTTCTTTTAGTAATTGCTAATCTTAGTTCTTATAATATAAATCTACATAGACTTACAGAAGATGCAGTTCCAAGTGATACTACTGTTGAAGTTGGGAAGATTGATTGGTTTTCTATTGGTTATTGGGAAAACGATGCTGCTATGGCTATGCATAATTATAGCGTAGAAGGTATTGAAGGAAATCCAGCTCTTAGATATGTTAGATTTTTTTGCCATAGATATGATCGAGATAATAATAATTATTTTAATGTTACTAATGGAACTATTGATGATACTGATTATATTGAACAAGATAATCAATCTTTGCCTTATGAAACTTTACAACATGCAGATGTGATTTTTATTTTTGATAATTAAATAGATATAATATGGCTTACGAAAACAATAATGTTCGTGCTGGTGCCAATGGTGCTGGCGTTTATATTGGTAATACTGAAATCATGGGGGGGGGAACGAATATAATTCCTCTTAATCTTTATAGCGATAGTTCTTCTACTGATATTCTTCTTGCTAATTTAACTGATGCTACTGCTACATTTAAATTTTGTATTGATAATTCTTTAATAGATACTATTGTATGTCAACCTTTTAAAGTACAATGTATTGGTAATCTTTCTTCTTCCGTTAATCAATTTACTGTTAGTTGTGGAGATAATACCGATAAATATCAAATCAATACTTCTATTAGAAAAGTTGCTTCTGGTAAAGATAATTATGGGGATGCTGATTTGCCCGAATTTACTTTGGTTGATAATGCTGATGAACATTTTGTTAACGGAATGGTTTATAATTCTAATATATGGGAATATATTAGTCAATCTACTAACAAACAAGAATCTTTTGCTGGTGGTTGGATAGTTCTAACTATGCCTGTTTAAATAAAAATATTATATTTTGCTTTTATATTTGATATTTATAAATACATTTGTTCAATCATAATCAAGTTATTGTTAGTCTTGTCGCTCGGCTTATTTATATTATTAATAACAGCGGTTATTGTTCGTTTTCGGTTTAGCAAAAGTTGAGTGACAAGCTGCAATAACTTGATTTCTAAATTAATTATTTATCCACTTAAAACTTTTATTATTATGGAAAGAATTAATCTAATGACTTACGGTGTTATTGGTTTTATTTGTGCTCTTATTTTCGGTGTAACTTTTAACGTTGGTTGGGAAGTTATTTTCGTTAATCTGTTTATTGGTTTTGCTACTGCTATTATTAAATGTATGCGGAAAGGCTACGATTTCTATTTTGCTGCTGGTAATTTTGGTTTGCCTGTTTTCGTTGCCGGAATTATTACTTCTATTTGTATTGCTTTATCTATTGCTTAACATGAATTATCTTGATATTGTTATAAGACAAATTCTTGATAACTTTGATTTTGCTTATATGCTTTGTTGTAACATTCTTTGTTTTGTTATGATTAAAGCTCATGATGAATTTAATGGTGCTAAGAAAGTTCCTACTTGGAATAAACGTCTTTATTTGATTGTTTCTATTCTACTTCTTGGTGTTGTTTATTATGATGTAGGTGAAGTTAAAGTTACTGTTCTTGTTAATAGTGCTATACTTGCTCCAGTATTTTGGAGTTGGGTAGCCGCTCCAGTACTTCGTAGATTTGGAGTTAAATATAAGCAAGTAGATAATGCTCTAAAATAAATAATGAACCTGCCCCGTAGAGGAATCGAGAGATAGCTATGATGTTGCTCTTGGTTTGCATCCTCTACGGGGTGTTATTATAGCTATACTTATGATTATTATTCATACTCGTCATTTTCCTTTTAGAAGTTATACAACAATTAATCTTTTCGGTATTCTTTTTACTAAGAATAAAAATCTTTCTAAGCGTACTATTAATCACGAACGTATTCATACTAAACAGATGAAAGAGATGTTGTTCATCTTCTTCTATTTATGGTATGGTCTTGAATATATTATTATTCGTTTATTTCATGCTAAACAAAACGATGCTTATCATGATGTTAGTCTTGAAGAAGAAGCTCATAACAATGACGACAATCAAGATTATATTTATCTTAGAGAGCATTATGCTTGGTTGAAGTATATCCGAATACGTTCTGCGGAATAGAAAAACTGTTTGCGACACGCACGAGGATGCGATTTTCCTGCCTCGTAGGAGAAGATAATACACGAAATGATTAATCTATCACTAAACGGTTTGCGTAGCGTGGCGAGCTTTAAAACGAGCCGTTTGAATAAAACATATTATTAATAAACATCTTAATCTTAATAAAGCTGTTATGGACAAACTTAAAAAAGTTAATATTTGGAGATTTGTTGAAGGTCTTGGTCTTGACCTTAAACGGAAACAACTTATTGGTAAACTCATTGAAGAAATAGTAGACAATTTTGCTGATGGAGTTCCTGCTGCTTCTAATGATAACATTGGCGGTATTAAAACTGGTTATACTCAAAATGGAAAGAATTATCCAGTTACCCTTGATGAAAATAAGAAAGCTTATGTTAACGTTCCTTGGACTGATAACAATACTACTTATGAAGTTATGACTCCAGCAACTGCGAATACTGCCGGCAAGGCTGGACTTGTTCCTGCTCCAAAAGCTGGTGACCAAGGACGTTTTCTTCAAGCAAGTGGCGGTTGGGGAACTCCTGCTAATACTACTTATTCTAAAGCAACAGATGCAACTCTTGGTCTTGTTAAAATTGGATATACTACTAATGGTAAAAACTATCCAGTTCTTCTTGATAGCGATGGTAAAATGTATGTAGCTGTTCCTTGGACTGATACTAAATATAATTTGCCTGCTGCTACTCCCAATTCAATTGGTGGAGTTAAACAAGGGCCTGAAGTTGCAAATGCTTCAAGTGATGCTGATACCGTTGCTCTTGGAACAAAAATTAATGAACTTATAGCAAGTCTTAGAAGGGCTGGCGTAATTATTTAAACGTAAAGCTTATAAAACAGATTATAATAATTCTGCAAGCAATCTTGCAAGAGTTGAAAGAACAAACAAAGTTATTAAAAGAATAATTGCTGCTTATGAAAATAATAATTATTATTCTTCAAGCTATTTTAAATCTCGTCCGCAAAAGGCGAGATTTAATTGCTAATACAGATAAGATTCCTCCTGCAATTAAAAAGAGTATAATTGCTTGGTATAGTCCTAAAAAACAAAAACTTAATAATTATGATGTTATTGAAAGTTATGCAGAGGATTTTACAAGATGGAGAATTGATAATACAGGCGTTACTACTACTCAAAAGAAAATAATTATTGCTGCTAATACAAAACTAAAATATAATATTGCTTATAAAGGTTTTGGAAATTCAACTGACGGTTTTGATATTAAATATACAGGTAATATTGTTATGCGTTATAGATATAATAAAGAAGACGGTACTGTTGATATAGAACCGCTTCTTGGTAAAATGACAGACAATCTTATTGTTGCTGCTACTAAAGAATATCCCGATTTATTTGGTGGTGTTACTATTGGTAACGGCAAAATTAAGATTGGAGTTCCCGGCATTGACAAAGATATTGTTCTTGAAGCTGCCGACATTGACCATTTCAAAAGTTGTTTAAAATAAGTTTCTTTCAAGAAATCACTAAAGCTACACCTGTTGCTTTAATTGAAGACGGTAATGTGTTGTGAAAACATGTTACCGTTTTATTTTTGTCTTGCTTATATCATTGGAGTTATTATTAATAATATATTTTTGTATTATTAATATTATTAATCCTAATCGTCCTATGGCAACGCTTAATCAATTAATTAGTGAGATTGCTCATGCTGCTGGTTCTCCGAATACCCTTGCAGTTCGTCGAAATATTCGGCAGGCAATTATTCATACTCGTAATGAACTTATTCGGCAAAGTTATGAACGTCACGGTTATACTGACAAAGGTCTTGAACAACGTTTTAGACTTGAACTTATAGATGTTCCTGATGGTGATGTTTATGGTACTAAAGATTTAAATCTTCCTCTTATCAAGCGAACTAAGAATAAAGTTCCTCGTCCGGTTCGTCTTATTAACAATACTCCTTTTCAATCTATTCGTACTTCTGGTGTATATAATCTTTCTGTTCCTTTCGTTCGTGAACATGCTGCTCAATTTTATAATCAACTTGTCGGTCTTTGTCGTATTCTTCGTTACGACTATATAAATGAATATCTTTATATTTATAGCAATAGTAATGATATTCTTGACAACGTTAATTATATTACTGTCGAATCTCCTTTTGAGTATCCTCATCTTATTAAAGAAGAAACTGTTGAAGCTGCTGGAGAACATCATCATTCTGATTATGACGACAGTGAAGAACTTGATGATAATGAATTTCTTCTTCCTGAAGATATGATTGGTCAAATTAAGGATATTATTTTTAAACGTAATCTTCTTAATGTTGCACGTGAAGGAAATGAAACACCTGTTGAAAATCTAACTCGTTAACCTATGCGTCCAGATATTGATATTAAGTACTATTATGGTAAGTTCATAGAGGATGCTAATAAAGCCTATGATATTAACAAAGAAGACTATGATAATCTTATTAGTCTTCGTAAAAGGCTTTATCGACTTGTTGCTAATAAAAAAGCGATTATAAACGAGTTCTTTAATCTTGATATAAATAATATTGGTGACGACAATGAAATCAATGCTGTTGATTTCGATGCTTGTCGTGCTAAAACTCGTACTTCTGAGTTTGTTACTACTGATGTTCATAAACGTCTTACTTATCTTAATTTCCTAAAGTATCTACAAGTTCAAAAGAACGTTTACGGTGTTACTCAAAGTCTTAAACTTGAAGAACGTAAAAAGAGACTTACTATTACTGAATATAGAAAACTTGTTCAACGTTTTTATAACTATGGAGTTATGAAATGTATTCTTGAAGGTTATGCTTATCAAGTTGCAGGTGGTCTTGGTAATATTGTTTGCAACCGTTGGAAAGTTACTTCTAAAAAACCTGTTATTGATTTTAATGCTACTAATAAAAAGAAACGAGAAATTCTTGCTGCTGGTAAAAAACTTTATGATGAAGATGAAGCTGCTGCTTGTAAACTTCGTGGTATTAAGTATTACGGTGTTCCTTATAAAGTTTATAAAACTAATGATTATTATTATGAATTTAAACTTATTGATAATAGTCGTTATAAAAACGTTAATATTAAGTTTGAACGTAAAGATAGAATTGATTTTAAATATCGTGGTATGAGTCAAGGAGAAATTGCTGCTATATGTAAAACTGCTGATGATATTTATCGTACCAAATTTGATATGAGATTTAAACTTGGTATTCTTCTTGCTTTTGAACCTATGTCTTATCTAAATTTTATTAGAAATGCAGAACAAAAAGAATATAGTCTTGGAGCACATAATAGCCAAAATAGACAACGATTTCAATCCTGATAATAGTGATTGGATTGCTCGTGTTCCTGCTTGGTGTTTTGATGCAATGAGCCAACTTAAAGTTCTTAGAACTACATATAAAAAACGAACTCTTCCTGTAAGAAATCGTATTGTTTATAGCCCTTGTCCTATTACTAATAGCAAGGGTTTTGCTGTTTATGATAGTAATGGTTGTGAGGTTCGTTCTCTTAGAGAGAGTAAAGCTGGATGTTCATGTTCATCCTCTACGGGGGGTGATAGTAGTGAACTTGATAACACTCAACTTAGTGGTTCTAATACTATTTATATTACCGACGGAGCTTCTGATAAAGATTATATTGGAGCTGTTTCTGAACATGTTAATACAGACGTTTTTAATAGACGCCATAGAGTTGGTGACCAATATATCTCCCCCGTAGAGGATAATCGGAACTATGTCATTGTTGATAATAATACTATTGAACTTAATTGGGATACTCGTGAAATTACTATTCGTAATCTTGAAATAGAAACTGAATATAGTAATTATTTTCAAGGAGAAATTCCAGTTGTTCCTAACAATGGTATTCTTATCGAAGCTCTTGCTTATTACTGTATGTATAAGATGCTTACTCGTGGTATGAAACATCCTGTTTTTAATCTTGCTGCTTCTCAATATGGAACTAATCCTTATTATATGTGGATGCAACTTAAAGATAAAGCCAAAGCTTCTGTTATTGCTGATGCTCAAAATGAAAACGATTATGCTGGTGATGCTTGGCGTTCTTATTTTTATAATTATACATTTCCTAAATAATTGTTGCTATGAGAATTAATCAAAAACTTAATTTTGATAGTCCTTATGAAAATCTTAAAGAAGGCGACTTAGTTCATGCTGGTAATATAATGATTGATAAAGATACTGAAACTATTTGTAATGAACCTGGTCTTATTGATTATTATCTTCATGGAGTTAATGCTAAAATAGTTGGTCATATTGAATGTAATCAAGAGTTTCTTGTTTTCTTTGATAACAATGATATTTATCGTGTTGATATTAGAAAACCAATAGGCTCTAATAATCCTGTTAAAGTTGGTATTAATTGGCATTGGTGTGGTGGTGAAGTTTTTGGTACTTATACTTATAATGTTAACAATGAACTTATAGTTTGTATTAGTGAACTTAATCCTACAGAAGATTGTCCTCTTAAAAGTATCAATATTGATAAAGATGTTGACTTATATCAATATACTAAAGACAGTGACGAACTATATACAGAATTAGCTACTGCTCCTATTTCTAATTTTGGTGATGTTAAATTCGTTAATGGTAATCGTATTAAGAAAGGTACTTATATTTTCTTTATACGTTATTGGATTGATGATTATTATAATACTATTTGGTTTCCTATTGGTTATCCTGTTCAAGTAATGGATTTAGAAGCTCTTACCACTCCTAAAACAGTTTTCAATTATAATGCTGGTGACAGTAAAGGTAGTGGTAAAATTCAAGATTATTATTCAGAAGACGATGATTATACTAATACTAATCTTCTTGTTCAAGTTCGTATATTTACTGATACAAGACAGAATTATACTAAATACCAACTTGCCGCTATTGTAAATGGAAATGCTTCTACCGAAGCTGTTGTTTGGGATAAGAAAAGTATTGGTACTATGGTTGAGTTTACAATTGATAATAGTTTTGAAACTATGTCTCTTGAAGAACTTACCAATGAACCTTTTAATTTTTATAATGTTAAAACTCTTGATAATTATCGTAATAGAGTTTATCTTGCTAATTATAAAATTGCTAATAAAAACAAACCGTTTTTAAATGAAACTGACTATGGACAGCTTCTTGCTAAAATGGGAGATGTTGTTATAACAGCTGTTGATAGAGATGAAGGCAATTATCCCGAAGTTAGTGAAGCTATTAATTTCTTTAAACCTAAACCTGGTCGTCGTGGAGTTTATTGTTTCTTTGTTCATTATGTTTATGCAAATGGAACTTATACAGATGGTGTTCCTATTTTAACTGCCAATAATGGAACTCCTACTGTTGATGGTACAAAACTTACTTGTACTATTTTTGGAAGCGATAATAATAGATTTTGCCGTTGTGTTTGTCCTGCCGATAAAATTGCTCTTGGTGGAATTGTTTTTGAACATATTCCTATGCTTGAGGGTTTTGTTGGCTATTTTATTAGTTATGCTGAACCTGAATATGTTGAGATTGGTAGTGGTTTTATAACTCAATCTGATAAATATCTTTATGATGTTAAAGGACAAAACACTGGTAGTGCTGATAGTCCTTGTCGTTTTAATTATCCTGAATTTAGTATTGTTGGTGGCAAAACTGATGCTAATAAAATAAGCGAAGTTTGTTATTTCCAATATACCGATGATGGTAATTTTAATGCTCGTCTTAATAAACCCGCTGCTGCCAACTCAACAATTAATATTAATTCTACTTCTATACTTCCACCTAATAGTTTTGATAATATTGGTAAAGAGGGTACTCTTAAAATTCAGCTTTCACATGGTTTTAACGACCATCATGGTACTACTCTTTGCGATGTTTATACCGATGATTATTCAGACTTTTATAGAGATGCAGATAAAAATCTTATTTCTCTTGGTTATATTGAATACGTTAAAGAATATGACCCTAATGCTAATTATACTTATGGTAAATCTACTGTAAAAGTTAATAATGCTACTGTTAAAGTTAATTATGCTTGGAATTATTATTGGAATGTTAGTACAATATTTACTTTTCATCCTCATGGTATTATCTTTAGTGATGTAGATTGGAATCCTTATGATGCTACTACTGGAACTAAGTTTTATGGTAGTAGCGATACTGTTGCTAATAAACCTTTGATTTATTCTTTTACTTTTGTTCACGAAAGCCATTATTTTCTTATGGGGAAGAAAGTTAATATGTCTCCTCGTACTGTTTATTATAATTATAGTAGTGGTTCTGAAAATACTCAAGGTTCTAACCTTATTATAGACCCTTCTCGTATTAATGATTTATATAATCTTACTTCTAATTATTATTCTTTCTATCGTCGTATTATTATTAATTATAATAAGACTAATGAGCTTTATAAGCGTGAGCAATATTCCAAAACTGTTTATCGTACTAACGTTATCGGTGATGAAAGTGTTGTTAATGCTTGGAAGCATATATCTCCTGAAAGTTATAAGATTATAAGTGAAAATAAAGGTGATATTACTAATATTGTTGCTGCTGGTACTTATCTTCTTGTTCATACAGAAAAAAGTCTTTTTGCTTTTGATATTAATAATGAACTTAAAACAAATAAGCAAACAGTTCAGATGTTAATGCCAGATGTATTTGAAGTTGATTATAAAGAAGTCTTTACTACTAAGTTTGGTATTTGTGGTTTCCAAGATTTTATTTCTTATATCAATGGAGATTTTGGTTATATCTTTTATGATTCTAATGCTCGTAAGTTTTATAAATTTGATGCTGGTTCTGTTGAAGAAATCAATAACGATATAACTAAATTCGTTGAAGCTTATAGTGCTGACCGTGTTTATATTGGTTATGATTCCGCTAATGCTCGTCTTTTATTTAACTTTATGAAGAAAGATACTACTGGTGCTTGGAAATCTTGTATTCTTAGTTATAGTCTTTATAATAATGATTGGCTTAGTAGCCATAGTTATACTTCTAATTATAAATTTGTTAGTCTTAAAGATAACTTTTATCTTATAGATTTTACTAATAGTTATTATCGTATTCGTCAATTTACTAAAGATGTATATAACGAATATGAAGATGATGTGCTAAATGAGTTTATGAACAATGAACTCATTGAAAGTAAAACTTGTTCTTATATTGATGTTTATTTTAATTCTACTAATCCTAATAATATTAAGGTTGTTAACTTTATAACTTATATGCTGAATAAAGAAAAAGATGACTATTTTGATGTTCTTGGTTGTTATCTTTATACTAATTGTTGTTATTCAGATTACTGTAATCTTAACGAAGAACGTGCTTCTGTTGCTGAATATAAGAAGCCTGTTTATGAATTTGGTCGTTGGAATTTTAATTGGTTTTATAATAAACTTAAAAGTTATAAAGAGCAAGAAATATTTGGTCGTATTACTGGTAAATATAACAACGAACTTGAATATAATCAAACTGCTGTTGATGCCAAACTTATGGTTGGTAAATATGTCATTGTTCGTTTTGTTTTTAGAAACACTAATAAAAAAGTTTTAATTAAAGATATACAAGCTTATTTCAATACATAAAATATGGAAACTAAATATTATGATAGAGGTCGTGATAAAGCATTTATTGGTGCTGCTATTGGTGCTGTCGGTGGAATTATCGGTGGTATTTTCGGTAATAAGAAGAAAAAGAAACAAGCTGCTGCTCAAGCCGAAGCTGAAAGAATAAATGCTCTTAATCAGCAAAATGCTATTGATACACAGTATAAAAATCAACAAGCTGCCATTGATGCTCAATATCAACAAAATGTTTTAAATGTACAAGCGCAGGAAAAGCTTAATCGTGAACAAAATGAGCTTGCTGCTAAGAAGACTGGTATCGAAAACGCTGCCGGTCTTACTGCATTATATGCTAATCAAGCTGAACTTGATAAAGAATTTCGTAACCGTTTTATGGCTTGTGGTGGTAAGCGTAAACTTCGTAAATGCGGTGGACGTACTAAAGCTTCTATCGGCACAGCCACCCCCCGTAAGGGAAGAAGCAAAGCTGGTCTTGGCTCGTTTATGCAATCCTCTACGGGGCAGATACTTGGTGATGTTGTTGGCGGTGTTAGTTCTGGCATTGGTAGTATATTTGCTAATACAGGAGCAACTTATACTCCAACTTCTACTAAGCTTAACTATCGTACTAATACTTATAGAACTTATAAGCCTGCTGATTTAGAAGTTTATGATGGTGTTGCTGATAAATTTACTGGTCGTCAAGTTGGAGAAAATAAAGCAAGTTATGCTAATGCTCAGAATAATAATATAGTTACTATGAATACTCTTGGTCAAGCTCCTACTGCTGCTATTGCTGCTGGAAGCAATACCATGTATCAGCCTCGTTATCGCAATGGCGGGCGTAAAAAGCTGATGAAACGCGCTCGCTAATAGCATAGACTTTCGCTGTATGGCATTTTATCCTCGGAAATGATTAATCTATCACGATTGAGATAAAATGCCGTAGCGAGCCTTAAAATGAATATTTTATGTTGAATTATAAAAACAATAATACAGATATGATTAATCCTATTAATAAAGTTGTTAATAAACTTGGAATTGATAAAGTTCTTCATTTTCTTTGTGGTGCTGTAATTGCTTTTGTTTTTAATATTATTATTATTGTACAAGAAGCTGCTATGACTACTGCTAAATATTTTATTACTACTATTATTGGAGTTATTGCCGCTATTGTTATTGGTTTAGTTAAAGAATTTATTGATACTAAATTTGATATTAAAAATTTTCTTGTTACTGCTTTTGGTGGAGTTTTTGCTTATATGATTTTTGTCCTTGCTATATTAATACAAATATTGTTTAAGTGATGAGAAAAATTAATAATAAAAAAAGTCTTGTATTAGGAGATGGTAATGGTAATTATGTTCCTAATATAATTCGTGGTGGAAATGCTATTCCTCTTGGTAATAACTTTTATTATATAAAAGGTAGGAAACATTCCGCTGGCGGAGTTGATATTGGTGCTGACCCAAAAACTGGTCTTGAAGTTGAGGGTGAAGAAGTTATGAAAGTTAGTCCTAAAGAAGTTCGCGTTTATTCTTCTGTTCCTTTTCTTCAAGGTAATAGTCCAGCCGAACTTGTAATGGGTGGAGCTAATCCTGATGCTGTTTTTAATGCTCAAGAAGAATTTAAAAATAGAAATCGTATTAACGATGATGGTACTAAATATAAAAATGGTGGCAATAAAACTACCGTCCAGCAAGACGCTATTGCCAATTATAAACCAGATTTAAAATACAATAATTATGAAAATTTTGAAAAAGCTAAAAGTAATGCTTTTAACCGTGCTTTGGAAGATTCTCGATTGCAGCGGAAACTTCTTAAAGCCTCTGTACAAATTGCTGACCCTACTGGTCTTAGTACATCTGTCCCTGCCATTATTAAAGGAATTGCCGGTAATAGTGTCCCTTCCGATTGGCTTGATGTACTGGGGAGCGTTCCTCGTGTACGCAGCTTGTCTAATCTCTTACGTTATAGAAAAAATAGAGGAGATTTTTCTAAAGCCGTAATACTTAAAGATAAAGAAAATGAATATCGTCATTTAGCAGACGAGTTTGTTGATTATGCTACTAAAAATATAGATGGCAAAAATGCTGAATATGCTAAACGAACAATAAAACAAGCTAATGATATTCTTAAAGAATATAGAAAAGCTGATAAAATTATTAATCCTATTGAAAATGCTCAGTACGCTGTTCGTGGAGTTATTCAAAATCAAGATATAAGAGATGCTATTGATAGTAGAGCTAATAAAAAACCATTAGGTGGTAATCTTCCTACTAACCAAAATGATTTTCTTGATACTTGGAATGCTTCTCGATTAGCTACTGGACGTTACAATAATCAATTAGGAGATGGTCGTCTTGAACGTCAAGCCGAAAGTCGTAATACTGCTCGTGAATTTCATTCTCCTATTGGCTTTGCTATGAATTATGGCAAACGTGCTGCTATTCGTACTCCTTCTATGAGCGATACTGATTATCGTAAAGAGATAGCTCGCAATGCTCAAAGTATGAAGCTTAGACTTAATACTCCAGAAACTGGTCAAGGAGTTATTGGTGGTGCTTATCATGCTCCTACGCATAGTAGTTATATTAATCAAGAAGAATTTGCTAAAGATGCTACCGTTCGTACTCACGAAAACGCTCATGCTTCTCGTGCTGCTGAACAGGAACAAGTAATTAGTGATATACTTGGAAGTTCAAGTTCTTCTGATTATCTTCGTCGTCCTACTGAAGTTTATTCTCGTTTAATGCAATTTCGTCAAGCTAATAATCTTGACCCGAATACTGTTTATGATAAAGATAGTTTTCGAGAACTTCGTAAAACTGCTACTGATTATAATCTTATTAATACTTTTAAAGAAGACGAAGTAATTGATTTGCTTAATAATGTTGCTATGCGCAATGACCCTAATCAACTTAATCTTAACAATATAAATCTTAACACCGTTCCTGTTTATGCTGCTAAATATGGAACAAAACGTAAATCTAAAATGGGAAAAGTTATTTCTATAAATGGTAATGTTCGCAATGGTTTAATTCATACTCCGTCACGTGAAGCTTTTGCTTATGGTGGTGAAAGAAAACCTCGTTTTAATGGACGTTATTCTAAACCTGGACTTCATAATCTTAGTCTTTTGGCTTCTGCTATAATTATGCCAAAAGGTACTGTTGACAAAGAACCTGAAAAACCTCGTAGGGTTGGTTGGGCTGATTTGCATAATCGTTTAGTTACTGCTGATATTTCTCAAAAGCCTTTGGATGCTAAACAAGATAATACTTCTGTCGCACATGTTATTTCTGAAACCGAAAAAAGAACTCGTAAGTTTAGTATTGGCGGTCGAGCTAAAGCTAAAGTTGGTAGCGGTTTTAGAATTAATGATAAAAAATATAATGTAGGTGATACTATTAATTATAAAGGTCAACAATATCTTGTAACTGATAGAAATGAAGCTATTCCTCTTCCTAATACAAATTCTAATATTATAGATAATGATATTGATATTCCTACTACTGATATTACTACTCCACAACTTGTTCGTAATGTAGTTAACGGTCTTGCGAATAATGCTCCTACTTATAAAAAGAATGGAGAAACTCATTACTTTGTTGAAGCTCCTGCTGTTAACATTCCTGATTCTGATTATAATATGGATGCTCTTCAAAGAATGATACTAAATCTTCCTATTGGTACAAGAAGTAATACTTCTTCAGCCTCTACGGGGGGTGACAATAAACAACAATCTGTTTCTGTTCCAGTTGCTTCTATTAATCCTCTTGACGGTTCTAAAGTTATGTCTGCAAGCGATGAAAACGCTGCTATGATTAGACGTAATTTAACTTCTACTGTTGTTAATCGTCTTGCTAAAAACGTTAATAACGATATAAATTATCTTTCTGTATTAGATAATTTAAAACGTCCTTATCAAGAAGATATTGCCAAAACTCGAAATCTTGATAATATTCAATTTGGTATTAATCTCGGTTCGTCTGCTGTGGATGCTCTTATGAGTAACATTTTTGTTAATCAACTTCATAGTTATACTCCGCCTACTATTACTGCTCCTACTATTTCTAATCCTGGCGAGATTAAACTTAACGAAGAAGATTTAAAAGATATTCCTGCGCCTATTTTAATGGCTGCTGCTAAACTTAAAACTCGTTATAATGCTAATCCTCAGCTTGCCAAAATAGAAGATGAAACTCGTCGTACTATGCGAGATATTGACCGCAATACTTCTAATAGTCGTGTAGGTCTTGCTCGTAAACAACTTGCTGCTCTTCGTGGACAAGAAGCTAAGAATCAAGTTTATGCTCAAAAAGAGAATATTGAAACTGAATTGATTAACAAGGATAAACTTAATCAGCAAGAAGTTACTGCTCGCAATCTTGCTCGTTATGACCAATATAATCAAGCACTTGCTGCTCAAATGGCTAATCGTGCTCGTCTTCGTCTTGCTGCTGATACAGCCAATATTCAGAATAGACTTGCTGTTTCTACCGCAAATGCTAATCTTAAAGCACAAGCCGACCAATTCAATGCTGGTAATAGAATCAATTCTCTTATTCATCAAGCTGGAATTGACGGAGCTAAAGCCGAAGCAAGAGCTAATATTGTTAGTAGTCTGCTTGGAAATGTTGGTTCTGCTTTTGATGTTTGGAATAGAAACAAACGTCAAGCTAAGCTTGATGAAGAAACTTTAAAAGTTCTTGGTCTTCGTGCTCCGAATGTGAATAAACTTATGTTACGTACTCTTGGTATTAATAAATAAAATTATATACTATGCCTCTTGGAAGTTTTAAAACTATTGACTATACTTATGTTCCAAAACATAATCTTGAAGTTATTGGACAAACTTATGATTATCTTCAAAATCGTCACGATGTTGCTGTTGCTCAAGAAAGTGAATTAAAAAAACAAATCGGTCAACTTGAACTTAATGCTCAAGAAGATGAATTTAAACAGCTTCTTGTTAACAATGTTCAGAGTAAGATTAACGATGCTATGATTGACGATTTTAAAGGTTATGCTCTTGATGATATTGTTGCTGAAGCTGGTAATCTTATGTCTGACCCAAGAGTTCTTGGTCGTCTTCGTGCTCAACAACAATATAAAGCTTATCAAGATAATCTTAATGCTCGTACTGATTTATCAGAAGATTATAAGAATTATTATCGTCAAGCCAATACTTATCATTATGAAGATAAACTTGATGCTGCTGGTAATGTTATTGGTGGTACTGAATGGAAACCTGCTGAACAAGAAGTTAGCGAAATACCTACTTCTGTTATTTATAATCAAGCTTTGAAAATGGTTCAAGAAGATGCTGGTGGCGGCGAAAGTTATACTTTTCTTGATGCTAATGGCAAGCCTACCGATGATTTTACTCAATCTGCTACCGGAGAAATCTTTATGAAACAAGGTACTAAGTATAATAGACTTAGTACTGAAAAACTTCAAGCTGCTATTGACGCAGCTATTGAGGGAACTCCTGGTGCTAAAGCCAGTCTTCAACAAGATTATAAGATTGCTATGTGGAAAGACCAAACACAAGGTAAGAACGCTGATGTTCGTGACCATAATGGTAATCTTTTAAACGAGCAAGAATTTATTAATCGTCGTTTTAATAATTTTATTAAAGCTGCTACTTATAACCGTGTTTATGGTGGTGCTGAATTTGGAACCGCTCTTCAGTCTGCAAGAAAGCTTGCTGCTGGAAGCGGTGCTGCTGTTTCAGATATGAGCTTTCCTAACCAAATGTATGACGCTCCAAGTATTACTGTTAAAAACCAAAGTGCTATTAATGCTCGTGGAAATATTCAATCTAACAAAGCTGCTCTTGGTGAAGTCTTTGCTCGTAACGGTATTAACGCTGATGTAAATACTCTTACTCCCGATGCTTTACGTCAACAAGTAGATGCTATGCCTGATGGTATGGATAAGCTTATTGCTCTTAAAGCTGTCAAATCTATTTCAGATGACCAAGAATTTCTTGATAATCTTCTTGGTGTTCAGAAAGGAACAGAAGCCGGTGATGCTTTTGAAATGTACACAGCTCTTAGTTCCGGTACTGATTTACCCGCTGATAATAGATTTAGAAACGCTGTTAATCATTATAACGATGTTATATTTGACCCTGAAACTACTGCCGTTCGTCAATATGTTAGTGAAGACGAATATGCTACTTTAGTTAAAAATGCTGGTGGTGATGCTGCAATTAGGGCTCTTGGTATTAAAGTTGGACGTGCTAATGGTAAACAATATGTAGAACTTCCTCGTGAATATAAAAACAATTTGTTCACTTTTGCTAAAGTTATTCGCGATGCAAGAAATGAACATAATAGTTTCTTTAGTGACGCTTTTCAAGGAATTATTGCTCCTATAAAAGCAGCTTTTGGAAATGATGATAAAAGTAAAATTGGTTCAAATGCTGTTCGAGTAAAAAGTGACGGTACGACCGATGATGTTGTTACGGATACTACTATACCTAACCAATTAGCTGGAGATTTTGGCACACGCGGTGTTCTTTCTGGTGTTATAACTAATTTTGCTAATTTTGGTGACGAACTTAGCAACAATGCTGATACTGTAATAGAACAAGAAGTTACTGTTCCTACTCAATATTCTCCTAATGCTACGCCTGCCCAAGCACAAGCTGAATATAATATCAAACATGGTATTGGTAGTCGAGAAGATAACAACGCTATTATGAACATTGAAGATGAACGTTTTTATCAAGGTATTGGTAATATTGATTTAACTCAAAGTCCTAATACTTATATTTACGATGAAGATTTGAATACTTATCGTGAAATGGATACAGAAGAAGAACTTAAATTTACTAATATTCTTGCTAATGCTAAAGAGAATGTTGTTACTAAAGGTATAACTCCTTTCAATAATTCTATTCAAGCTATTGTTAGTGTCAAAGACCCAAAGAAACCTAATGACGCTCCTAAACGTATTCGTTTTGACCTTAATCCTGTTATGACTAAAGAATGGATGCAAGATACTAATATTAAAGCTGGTATGCGTACACAAAATCTTCGTAGTTATAAACAGCAATTTAATATTGGTAATAGTCCTTATGATGCTAATATTGGCAAATATCGAATTACTCCAGACCTTGACCTTGTTAATGTAACAAATAATCAAGTTATTCGTAGTCTTAGTCCTATGGAAGCTCAAGACTTGATTGAAAAGAGTATTCGACTTGAAGATTTAGGAGATGCTTATGTTACTGGAAATGCTCCTAATACTGCTTATACTCAAGCCATTATTAATAGTATTTCTCAAGCATATTCTCAATATCTTTACGGTACTACTGATTATGCTGGCAATATATCAAATATTATTAGTAGGAACTTAACTAATTATAGATAACATGGATGTATTAAAGTTTTTACAAGAGGGAAATAGAGTTCCAAATCCTGATTATAATCCTAAAACTAAAAAGGGGGCACTTCAGCCCCCGTTTCTCGTTAATACAGATACTGAGGGTGGAAGTACTACTGGACTTACAAGTCAATTTACAGAAGGACTTAGTTATCGTAATGCGCCTATTAATCTTCATCCAAAAGATTATGCTCCTTACGATGTTTATGTAAATAATTTTGATGATGAAGAAACTCTTAATTTAGAGCGTGCTAAAAATCAAAGTAATGTTGGTCAAGCTATTTATGCTCTCGGTAGAACCTTAAATACTATTACTGTTGGAACTGTTGTTGGTACAGCCGATTTAGCATCTGTTTTAGTAGATGCTTTAGATGAGGATGGTTTTAATTATGAACGTCCTGAAGTTATTCAAGCTTTATCTGATTTCAAAGATACCATAGATGCTCGTATGCCTCTGTATCGTGAAAATCCAGATAAAGCTTTTGACGTTGCTGATATGGCTTGGTGGGCTGAAATGGCTCCAAGTATTGCTACATCTCTTACTCTTATGGTTCCCGGTGTTGGAGTTACTAAAGGTTTAAGTGCTGTTGGCAAACTTCTTAATCTTTCAAAAAATGCCACTAAAGCTGCCAATCTTATTAATATGGGACAAAAAACTCGTGATGTTATTGCTACTGGTGGTAAACTTCTTACTCAAGGTGCTACTATGCGTTTGCTTGAGAATTATCAAGAAGCTATTGGTACTAAAGAAAATGCTAAAGAATATGCTTTAGGTGAACTTCAAAATATGACTCCTGAACAGCGTATTGAATTTAATAAAAATAATCCTCAATATGCTGAAATGGATGATAATTCTATTGCGGAAGATATTGCAACCAATGCTGCCGATGTTACTTTTAACACTGACTGGTGGAATATTGGTTTTGATGTTTTTCAGCTTTATGGTTTGCGTAAACTTGCAAGTACTCCTTTAACTGTTGGCAAAAGTGCTAATCTTCGTAATCTTAACGAAGCCGTTACTCGTAAATTTGGAATGACTGCCACAGAAGCTGCTGATGATGCTGCTCGAGTTGTTACTCGTCTTGATAAAGCTAAACAAATCATGTCTAATCTCGGTTATGATATTCTTCATGGTGTTCGTAACGAATGGACAGAGGGTATTGAAGAAGCTGTTAACTATGTTGCTTCTGAAAAAGGTATGGAGCTTGCTCGATATGTCTTTGATAAAGATGCTCCTGTTAAAGATTTCACTGATTATCTTACCGACCCTCACATGTGGGAAAGTGCTTTTTGGGGAGTTCTTGGTGGCGTAGTTTTCAGCGCTGGTGCTGAAAATATTGGTGGTCTTTATAATCGTAAATTTAATAAAGAATTTGTTAGTGCTGAGAAACAACGAGAGAATGAAATTAATAATCGTGAACTTGTTGCACAGCAATATCAACAACAAATTAAAAAAATTAATGAAGATAACGTTAATCCTTTTGCTACTGATGAAAACGGAAACAATCCTGTTATTTCTAATAATGCTGAGAAAGAATTTCTTTTAGAAGTTGCTCGTAAACAATATACTTCGCAGCTTGTTATGAACGCTGTTGATGTTGGTAATGTAGATTTTCTTGAAGCTTATTTAAATAGCGATGCTGTTCGCAAAGGATATAAAGAACGTTTTGGTCTTACTGAACAACAAGCTGCTCAATTCCAACAAGATGCTATTGCAGATGTCGCTGCCGCTAAGAAAGACTATGTTACTATGGTTAATCGTGCTATGAAGAATGGAGCTAATTTTAATATTGCTCAAATTATTGCACGTCAACATCTTAATAGAAAGAATGCTGAGCATTATAGAAAACAAATGCTTACTGCTTATGAAAATCTTTATAACGAAGAAGTTGCTAATGCTGGACATATAACTCCTGAATATGAACAAGCTATTGAACAAGATGTTTATGAAAATCAGCTTCTTACTCTTCGTAATCAGCTTGTTAATCTTCGTCTTAGTGAAGATAATTCTTCTAATCAAGAATTGATTGCTGATGTTCAAGCTAAGATTAAATATCTTGAAGATAATCCGCCTATTGGTTTTACTGAACAAACCGATGATAGTGTTGCTAAAAAAGCTAAAGAATTTAGAGATTTATATAGTAATGAATATGATATTACTTATAATCTTTATAATCGTCGTTTAAGTAATGCTATTGAAGAAAATACTGTCAAAGATGATGATAAATCTCTTAAAAAGCAGATTAAGCATTATAATAAGTTTTTTGATAAAGCTCGTAAAGATATTGTTGACGGAGCTTTTAAAGATTTGGAAAGACTTTATGATAAGTATGGAGATAATATTTTTGATAGCAATAATCTATCAGAAGAAGATGCTCGTACTTATGATAAAGTCAAAACTGTTTTTACTGCTTCTGATATTAACAATGACGAAATGTATGCGTATATTGATGGTCTTCGCAGACTTAAAGAAATACAAGACCAGCATGACGCTTTTAAAGAACCTGAACAAGAGCCCGGTGGCACGAATTTAAGCGAGGCAGTAAATGCTGATGCGGCTCAATCCTCTACGGGGCAGGTTAATGATACTGCGTCTGAACCGTCTGCTACGCCTGTATCTGCTCCTATTGATAATGCTGCTAATCCTGCCAATCAAGCAGATAATGCCAATCCTGCAAATCAAGCCGATACAACTGAGCAACCCCCCGTAGAGGATGAAAACATGCCTCAACTTGCTCCTGTTCCTGTCAATTCGCCTGCGCAACCCGTTTATGATGATGTTGCTGTACATGATTTTCTGCTTGAATGGTTTGGTACTAATATCGAAAATCCTGAAACTCTTACCGCCGATGATGTTCAAACAGCTTATTCTTCTTTTATTGCTGCGGCTAAGTCTGCTGGTATAACTAAAGAAGATGCTGATATTGCTTGGAACAATCTTGTAGGTGCTATTTACGGAGATTATGTTGTTCGTCAACAAGGTATTCTTACCAGTGCTTTGGATGATAATGATAAGATAATGCTTCGTAGAGCTTTATTTGCACTTATTAATCGTCGTCGTGGTAATCGTTCTGCTGTTCAAACTATTATCGAACAATTTGTCGATAAGACTAATCCTAATACTAAAGAAAAATTTGGTTTTGATATTAATGATAAAACTTATTTTAATATTGAAGATTTAGTTGCTCATATTTATAACATTGCTGGTACAGATATAGTTGCCGAGTTTTTGTTTGATGAAGTTGCTAAATATCTTCAAAGTCCTATTAATCAAAAGTTTGTTGCTACTGACGACCCAAGTATTTATCGTTTAAGTAGAGAACAAAAAGCCAATCGTATTTATAAGCATGCTGAGAATCGTCTTGCTTTACTTTCTACAAGTAATCAAAATACTATAAACGTCGATGAAACTATTAACAATGAAGAAAGATATGCTGCTGTTGTAAATCTTAATCCGGGAGATAAACTTGTAGCTAATATTAGTAAAGATAAATCTCGTTTATACTTTATTAATCCTAAAACTCATGGAGTTGTTGGTTATATGGGTATTCCGAGATATGATGATAGAACTGGTACTCTTAGTCATGTTAATTATGGTTGGAAATACAATGTTATTATCAACGACGACGGTAGTGTAGATAGCGATTTTAAAGATTATGTTTTTGATATTATAAACAATAATCCTACTTTAGCCAATGAACTGTTTCTTCTTAATCAACGTATTCTTGAACTCAATTACGCAGGTCTTAACCCCGTAGAGGATGCAGGAGTACAAAAAGAAATTGCTCGTCTTTATCCTTTAATTGAAAATGATAATATTAGTGTTGGTGTTAAAACTGATGATGATGTTTATAATCATGTTAAGCATCTTTCTGATATTATCGGAACTGCTTTTGCACATCCTTCTGAAATTAAAGATAGTGTTGAAGATTGGTTTTTAAAGATTGGTTCTTCTTATGCTCAAACTTATGCTTATGCTAATGGCGAAGTTCAAGGAGATTTTGTTGTTGGTAAAGTTAATCGTGGAAATATACTTCTAACAGATGAAGCAAATCAAGAAATTCTTGATGCTGTTAATGATTATAACGAGGATAAAATTAAACTTGCTACTGTTACTCAAACTGGGTTGTTTCAAGTTAATGATGAAGACGGTCTTCGTGTTGCCAATGATAAAAAGAAATATATTGGTACTTCATTTTTGTTTATTCCTGATGGTCATGGCGGCTATGATATGGCTCAAATAGCTAAGCCTTTATTTGCTGATATATCTAACGATAAAATCAATGGTATTAAAGCAGGTATGCGTGGAGAAATAGCCGCTTGGATACACGGTTTTCTTACTAATAAAATAACTCTTGATGATGTAGCCAAATATGCTGGTGAACTTTTTGGTAAAACTGGTTTATTTAATGGAGTTGATTTTTTCCATAATACCAAACAAGGTTTTGTTAGTTTTTATTTTTATACAGAAGGTCGTGATGATGCTGGTAAACGTACTACTCATAAACATTATTTATTTACTCTTAATGAAGCGTCTGGACAATATGGACGTAACGTAGCTTTTAATACTGATACCACAAATAGAGGCAATCGTTCTGTTGAAGCTGCTGATACTAAACAAACTTATGCTTATGTAAGTAGTTTTAATCAAGCTAATACTAATCAAGATTTACTTGAAGATATTGATATTTTTATCAATAATGCATTTATTAGCGTTCCTTTTAAAATGGCTGCTGATAAAACTAAAAGAGAAATTGCTGGTAGATATGTAGGTAAAAAAGACGATAAAGTTTATATTAATGTTGGTTCTTATAAAACTGAATATAATAGTTATCAAGAGTTTCTTGTTAATAATGGTTTGATTAGAACCAAACTTACTAAAGATGCTAATGGAAACAATTATAGTCATAATAAGTATGTTGCAGTCAATACTATATTTAATCCTGCTATTGCTAATAATAATGCTGTTTCTTCCAAAAAATTAACTGATAAATTTAATTCTGCTGTTTTTGTTGATTTACTTAATAAAGGTAATACTATAATTGATACTTATAAAACTATACTTGACGGCAACGAAAATGCGTTAAAAATACTTGATGCTATTGATAATTTAGGCTTCTTGCCTATATTAGCGGAAGTAAATAATAATCTTCTTGATGCACAAGGTAATCCTGCTTATGCTGCATACGATTACGAAAATAATTCTATTGTTTTTAATTCTGATGAGTTTGCTAAACATGATTATTTCTGGGGTTTAAGACGTTTTATACATGAAAGTCTTCATCAGAATTTAAATAATAAATATACTCGCACCGAAGCTCTTGATAAACTTCGTCCTATATATGAAGCTTATAAAAAATATGTAGAAGAAAATCATCCTGATGATGCTTCTTATACTAAGTTCCTTAATATTCGTGCCGACGAAACTATTAATCTTGAAGAATTTATTGTTGAAACGCTTACTAATGGTGAACTTATTAATCATCTTAATAATATTTCTGCTGACGGAACTCCTCTTAATAAGACCGAGAATAAATCTTTGCTTAGACAACTTCTTGATATTATTATAGATGTTCTTGGTATTGAAGTTAATAAAGATAGTTTACTTGAACGTGAACTTGAATTACTTAATAGTATTAATCCTAAATCTGATAATATTACTACAACTGTTGATGCTACTCCACAAACTTATGATATTGACCTTTCTGAACAAGATTCAAATAATCCTGAGTTTTATGGTAATGATGAATTTACTAATCCAGATGATAGTGGTTATAATGATGATAATTTACTTAGTGCTGTTAGTGACAATTACACAGCGCAAAATCTATCCGACTTCGTAAACGGTATGCCGACACCGTTACAGCCTGCTATGCGTTCAGCACTGCTGCGTGGCGAACTTTATATGACGTGCCGATAGATTAATCGACTGAAAATAAACGTGGCTTAGAAGCCAAATAAACCGCATTGTCGGGCATGTAAGTATGTTTTACTTCGTGTCCGACATTGCTATTATTAACAATAAACTTATTAATGTTATGGATTGTAGTACAGTCATTATTAACAATGACGCTCTTAACAGAAAACTTGCAACTGAGGTTGGACAAGGAACAAAGAGTTACAATGCCCTTTTTGCCGTTACTCAAGAAAACGGTTTTAAAAAGTATTTAGTTGATAATAACATCGACTATACAAACATGGATGAGCTTTATAAAGCTATTATTGCTTATAAAGCTAATTTTACTCGTAGTATTGGTGACATTATAAATAATGAGGCCAAAGAGAAAAATCAAGGTTTTAGTTCCTATGTTGCTCGTGTTGATGCTATTAATTATTTAGCTAATGTTGCTAATGTTATTTACTTTAACGATTTGTTTAGCGGTCGTAATTCTATTAAAACTTACAATAAACTTCATAATAGATTATATGAAGTTATTGTTGATAATTTTATTGCTACTGCTCGCAATTATTATGCCAATGTTGATACTGAAGTGGGCAATACTATTCAATCTTTTATGAGTAATAAAAGTCCTCGTTCTCAAATACTTGGTTATCTTAACAATGTAATTAATACCACTCCTCTTAAAAATCATTATAATATGATTATGCTTCTTCAAGATAAAGCTTTCTTTAATGAAGTTGCTAATCATAAACAAGTAGCGTCTATCATTAATCGTCTTGATGATACTTCTGATGATGATACAGTTGATTCTGATAGTAAAGATTTCTATGAAACTGGAGAGCTTAATGCTGATGCGGTAGATGCTACCGATAATCAACTTGAACAGCTTACAAATACCCTTGGTGTAATTACTAACTATGAAGGCCATATTGACGAAATAGTTAAAGTTTTTCTTAATACTATTCCCAAGCTTGAAAATACTACGATTAATGCTACTGCAAAAGGCAATAATCGTTTCTATCGCAAAGTTAACGAAAATGTTGGTACGCTTGAATATGAAGATGCTGATTTTCTGAAAGCTCTTCTTTATACCAAAGTTCGTAATGATAATTTTGATGTATTTATGGATAGTCTTGAAGAAGTTGCTAATAATGTAAAAGGAGCGGAATCTCTTATTTATATTAAGCAATATCTTAAAGAAAATCCTCAATTTGCTTATAAGTTCAGAATGATTTTTAATCGTCCTATTCCTAATAAGACTGAAACTTATATTGATAGTAAAGGTAATCCTCGTACAAATGTTACCAATTTATCTGCTCACCCAGCAGATGTTATTTTCAATAAACTTGATAATACTGTTCGTAATATTTCTATTCCTAAAGCAAAAAAAGCTATTAGTCAACTTGATGAACTTCTTGATTTTACTAAAAATAATATTACTTATGGTGATACTACCGAAGAAGAATTTGTTTATAAAATATATAAGATAGCTAAACTTGTTATTCCTAATATTACAGTTGATGCTATTAAACAATATGCTCGTGGTGAAAATCAAACTATAAGTAATCTTCGTAAGCCTAAATTATATAATAAATTTATTAATAATTTAGTAAATACTTTTGAAACTTCTCGTGATTTTAATGTTACTAAAAGCAAATATCTTAAAGCTACTCCTCAAGAACGTGCTATATTTGATGCTCAAAAAGGAAGTTTCTTTGAACCTATTGATATACTTGCTCTTCGTTCATTTGCCAATGACCTTAATAAATATTTAGCGACTTCTGTTTCTCTTAATAGTCGTAATCCTGAAGGTAATCTTCAATCGGATGTTCTTAACCGTAATTATGTTCTTACTTTTAATCAAATACTTGATAGCGAAGAAGCATGTCGTGCTTTTGCTGAACAAAAATTTAAGAGTACTGATTATAATTATAGCAATATTCTTATTGAAAAAGTTGACAATGACGGCAATCTCGTTCCCGGTTTATTTAGAAAAGTTGGTAATCAATACGAACTTACTTCTTATGGTAAAGAATTAATGCGAGTTAGTTTCTTTAATGGAGCTAACGACAGACGAGATTATTCTCCTTATATTTATAAGACTATGACTAAAGGAGATTATCTTATGTCTAATTTCCTTGAGTTTATTGCCGCTAAAGAAGAATCTATTACGTTTAATGGTAAAGACCATAAAGTTCGTTTTGCTAATCTTTTCCTTAGCATTCCGTCTGATGCCGGTAACCAATTTATGTTTAAAGCTCCTATTATTAATATGGATGGTCTTTTCCAAAATACCGATAATGGTCGAGCTTTTAATGTAAATCATCCTATATTTGCTTCTTTCCGTAATATTATTTATCAAGAAATTCTTGATGCTTATAATATTTATGAATATATATTTGAAAAAGACCCTGAAAATAGAGGTTATGTTTTTGAATTTAAAGAAGGTGTTCCTCAAATTAGAGCTGATTATGATGAAAAGCTAATGTATGAGAATTATGAAATAGCTGATTATCCAGAAAAAGTTAATGGTGTAACTAAAGTTTACAAAGGAGCTTTTCATGTTAGTGATAATACTAAGCAATATATTCTTCATGGTCGTGGTACTCGTCTTTCGGAATTAGACACAGAATATGCCGACCTTAGTCTGTATGATAATCTTCTTGGCAACGGTAAAGTTATTGATATTCTTTATGGTCAAATTGGCGATACTGGAATACAAGTAATCAACGGTCAAGTTATACTTAATAACAAACAAGTTGCTGCTATTAACGATGCTATTTCTCAATATATTGATAGTTATCTTACTAATGCTTATGAAAGTCTTAAAGAAGAGTTTCTGACTTATATGGAAGCTATTAATGAAAACGCTAAAAAGGTTATTATTAATAAGCCGAAAATACAAGAATTTCTTCTTAACGCTGTTATTCATCAACGTAATCTTGATGATTTATTTAATGGCAAAAGTAAATACTATAAGAATAGTGGAGATATTCTTAAACGTCTTAAAGAAGTTCAAGGCAGTGGTGCTCCTTTTGGTAATAGCAATATTCGTGTAAATGATACTAATCTTGCGACTGCTCCTAAAATTAAATTTGAAGCTGGTGGTCGTCAATTTGAAGTTGGTTCTTCTTTTAATGCAGTTACAGTTTTAAATACAAAACGTGCTGCTACACAAGAAACTATTAACCGTATTGAAGCTCAACTTAAAAAAGCTGGAGTTCCAGAAGCTCGTAGAGAAGAACTTCTTGATGCTTATCGTGGTAAAGAAAAAGTTAATGATGCTCAATCTTATATTACTTTTGATGAGTTTATTCGTCGTGTTTATATCGCTGGCGAATATAACAAATATAAAAATGTTATAGAGGCTCTTCTTAGTGATAAGCCGCTTGAAGAAATTGATTTTGATGCTCTTAACAAAATTCAAGTTCAAAAGAATTTCTATTATACTCTTCATTATGATGCTGCTCGTAATCGTGAAGTTCCTCTTCAAATAAAGAATGCCGAATATGTTCTTATTCCTAAACTTATAAAAGGAACAGAATTTGAAGCTATTTACAATGCTATGAAAGCTGCTGGAATTGACCAACTTAATACTGTTGAAACTTCTAAAGCTGCTAAGAATAGATTGATTGAGCTATGGGATTCCTCTACGGGGGAGCTAACTGATGCTAAGCTCCAGCGGTTTATTGCTGATGCTGATAAGTATAAAGAACCTTATCAATATACTTATCTTTATCGTCAACAAGAAGTTCCTTCTCATCTTAAAGATAAAGAGAATAAAATAGGTATTCAAGTTTATAAGAAGCTTCTTGATAATATTCCTAATGATACTACTGGTCGTGCTCTTAAACAAAGAGTTTTCCGTAATATTGTTTCTAATATAAATACTTCTTTTGCTAATGCTTGTACTTTGCTTAATATTCCTCTTGATTCTAATGGTAATCTTCAATTCGACGAACAAGGTAACATTCTTGGTCTTAATTATGAAAGACTTTTGAAACTTGCTCGTGAAAATGCTGCTCGCAATGGTGCAGATAAAAATACTCTTGATTTTCTTACTACTGACAAAAATGGTAATCCTCGTTATCCGATGTATCTTAATAGTATTTCTAATAAGATAGAAAATCTTGTTAACGGTATTTTTAATCGTGAGATTACTCGTCAACGTATGCCGGGTTGGCACGCCGCACAGGTTGCCGATTTTGGTTTTGGTGGTTGGAAAACAACTAAAGATACTGCTACGGATGATAAACTTGCTTATCGTAAGATTGGTAAATACAATGATAATGATGTTTATTATGCTGAAATCAAACTTCCTCGTTGGAGCAAAGAACTTGACGGTGTTAATATAGAAGATGTTAGTGAAGATGCTCGTACAATGATTGGTTATCGTATTCCTACTGAGGGTAAGCAATCTGTTATTATCATGCGTGTTGTTGAGTTTCTTCCTGATGTTAGTGATAGTACTGTTGTTCTTCCTGAGAACTGGGTTCATCAATCTGGTTCCGACTATGATGTCGATAGTGTTTATGCTATGACATTTGGTCTTACTAAAGGAAAAGATGGCAAAGTTACTGTTTATAATGATAAGAAATTTCATCTTGATGCTGCACGTGATAGTGAAGAAAGTAAGATTGGTTATGTCAATTACGTTCTTTCTAACATTGATAAAATTGCTCGTAGAAAGATTCGTGATTATGTTGATAAAGCTGCGCTTACTAAAGATGAGATTAAAGCTCAATCTAATGCTGAACGTGAGAAGCTAAACGCTGATTATTACGAAGCTGTTAAAGCTCGTATTGATAGTATGTATAAATCCGTTGACGGTATTTGGAAATCTGCTAAGAATAGTAAGAATCCTAACGTTAAAGATGATTTGTATAAGATAGCTACTACTATTGGCAATAAACCTAAGAATGTTAAAACTTCCGATTATGTTGCTGGAGTTCTTACTCGTCTTTATGAGCTTAAAATGTCTGGTACTATTGCTGAAATTGAAGCTCTTGATAATGTTCAGCTTGTATTCGAGCAACTGCAACAAGAAATGGATGCCCAGTCAAACGCTAACGTAGAACACTCGCAGAAGCTCTCCGAAGCCCTACAAGACGTTTTCTCGCAGGCACGTGAACAACAGTTCAACGAAGCACAAAAGTCGGCGAGAGAAGCCCAAATGATGTCGTATGATAAATGGTTTAGTGCTGATAAAGCCGATAGAGTTGATGTTCGTAATCGTAATAATGATTTGCTTGATGCTTTTATTAGTATTCTTCATTTGGACAGTGCTGTTGAAGAAAATGTTGGTACGTCTAACTTTAAAGTTTTAGATGAGTTTAATAAAGCTTGGCGCAAACGTGTTGATACTGCTTCTCAATATGTTGTTAATCCTAATCGAGTTGGTTCGCATGATTTTCTTACTCAGCTTAACTGGCATGAAGCTGCTTCTGCTGGACGTACTCTTAAAGGTATATCAGTTAATCTTGATACTCTTGCCAGTATTGGTAATGTAACAAGAATGACTGCTCATAAAACTATACCTGTTGTTTATAGTTTATCTGAACTTAAGAAATACTATAAAGATGAAGCCGCCATTAAAGCTCGTTTTAATGCTAAAGGAGAAGATAATGTAACTATTGACGGCGATAAAGTTATTATTCGTCATAATAAACTTGGTTGGAGTACCGATAATAAGAATATTCATGGTGCTCTTATTACTTCTTATACTTCACAAACTACTGCATATATTCTTGACGTTATGAAAGCTGATGCCGTTCGTAATCTTAACCGATATACGTTCGTTGCTTTCAAAATAATGACTATTGCAGGTATTGATTTTGATACAGCTCTTAGTATGCTTTATCAACCTATTATGGATAAACTTGTCCGTAATGTTAACGAAAATCAAGGTTTTGGAGTTAAGAGTGGACTTGACCCGCTTGTTACTACTTTTGTTGATTTAGCAAAAGCAAATGGTATTGAAACTTCTAATAGCATTAATGCTGTTATTTCTGCTCTTGATGCTAAATTTGGTGATGAAATAGAACGTATTTATGGTGATAGACATAATCCGCCTATTAATATTGAAATGAACCGTAAACGGGTTGACAACAAGCTCTCCCCCGTAGAGGAATCAATCCATGACTATGTTGCTCTTAAACAGTTCTATAATATTCGTACTCTTGGCAATATTATCAACAGTCACCTTTCTATTATGACTACTGATAAATATGGTGCTAAACAAACGTTCTATATGAACAATAAAGTTTTTACTGATATTAATCGTTTGATTAACAGTTCTAATAAACTTTATTCTTTTAATGAAGAAACTGGTAATGAAACTGGTCTTCTTGAATCTATGTTTCCTGGAATAGAAAACGGCATTGAGGCTTTTGCTAAATCTAATGTTATGCAGAGTACTTATCCTATTCTTGCTAATTATTTACAAAAGTCTACCGTTCTTTCTGTTAAAGTTGCATCTGCCTTTAATGATACTGCTTCTGAACAATTTGTTCAACGAGTTAACGTTCTTGGTGATTTGACTTCTAATGGTCGTCTTACCGAAGAACAATATAAAGATTATTCTGCTTGGCTTGTTTCTCGTTCTTATTTAGCTAATGCTGGTTATACAGCTTTGACTTCTCCTATTACTATTGATTCTCAAACTGGTATGTTTGGTATTGATAAAGTAATGACTTCTGATGATAGTTATGCTATTCGAGAAATGGAGCTTGCTCGTATTGCTGGTATTGGTTTTAATAATGAAGCTATTGACGATTTAGTTATTAACGATATAACTAATCCTACTCAAGAAGAAATTAATGCTTTTAATCAGCTTACTCCTGCTCAGAAAGTTGTTTGGATACAGCAGAATTTTGGCGAAGATATAGGTATCTTTAGACATTTTGATGTTAATACTTTCAATGATAATACTTTCCGTCGTCAAGGTTATACTGGTCAACAAATTCGTTTAAATCAAGGTAACAATAACATTGATACTGTTCATAACGATTTTAATGTTGCATGGAGTAGTAATAATCCTATAATTAAACTTGCTCTTGCCGACTTAGTTAAATACGCATACGTTCTTGAAGGTAATCTTTTCCGTTATGGAGCTGTTACTCGTGCGATACCTGTTACAGTTCTTAATGCTTTTAATCAAGGTGGTCTTAATATAGCTGATGATGCAAAAGCTGGCATGGACAATTGGCGTGTTTCTCCCTCTACGGGGCAGGTATCTGTTAGATTGGCTCTTGGTTATGTTCGTCAAAACCTTGATAGTTTTAGAACTCAATTTGCCAATATAGGTCGTCTTATTGCAAAAAATAAAGATAAAGAAGCTGCTCTTCGTCGTTCAATTTATTATACCAAAGATAGTTCTAAGATTGTTATTAATCTTAATAATATTGGCGAGGACATGACTCCTGCTGAATTTAATGAACTTCTTACTTATGGCAATTTGATTAACGAAGGCGGTAGTCCTAAGACTGTTATTCGTCTTACTTATGGTGGTGTTACTCGTACCTATACTGGTATTTACGACGACGGTGTTATTGTTTATCATCCTTTGTCAAGACTTTCTACAATTGATGTAAATAAAACTGTTGAAAAGAGTATTATTAAAGATAATAATATTTATCCTGCTATCGACGAAGTAATTCATAATGCTACTGAAAATAAACTTGCTAAGCATTTTGATTTGCTTATGCAACAAATGGACGAAAGCGATATTGTTACTGTTGAAACCAATGCTGCTGTTGAAAATGTTATCGCTAATAATGATTTCTATGAAAATCCTGCTCCTGTTGTTGTAAATCCTGGATTTATTGGTACAGTTAATTTTGTTGCTCGTGACGGTTATACTTATATAGCAACAAGAATGAATAATGAAATAGCTGCTGCTATTACAGATAAAAATGACCAAAATAGTGTTGATTATGCTCGAGTACTTAAAGAATATCCTAATCGTAATCTTGAAGAAGATTATCAACTTCATAGAGTAGTTGTTCATAAACCTACTATTCTTTATTCGGCTATATCTGACGGTGACCCAATCGTTGATAGATTTAAGCGAGTTAATGCTTATATAGGAAGACGTGCTCAGAATGGAGATAAGATTGCTGCTTCTGTTATGCGTACTTTCCATAATGCCAATTTGAATAATATTGATGCTAATGCTATTGCATCTAATATGCCTCTTAACGCAGTTGCTGTTGCTAATTATTTTAAAGCTGTTTATTCTGAACTTAACGGTCGCATTAATAATTTTATGGTTGACGTTAATGGAAATTCTATTGCTATTGACGACCCCGCTGTTATTGAAGCTGTTATTGCTGTTAAACGAAATATTAAACAAGTTCTTGCTAATACCGATTTTGTCAACAATGTTGGTGCTGAAATAAACATCAGTACAACCCCCCGTAGAGGATACGACAATGAGCTTATTGCTGCTTATAATAAAGTTGTTGAACTTATTAATAATAGTAAGATTAATCTTGATAATTTCCAAGCTGCTTTCAAAGATTATATTAATCTTCCAGCAAGTGAACTTTCTGAATTAGGTAATAATATTATTGGTTCTGTTCAAAATGTTATCGCCGAAGTTGAGAACGATACTATTAAGAATGATTTCTTTAATATTATTAATACTGTTAATACTTTACGTAGCCGTTTCTCTATGTTTAAAGATTTGCCTGTGACTGGTGCTGATGATGCTACTATTGAAGCAATCAATACTATTAAGGAAATTCTTACCAAACTTGAGAATAATGTTGCGGTTAATAAAGCTCGTGATAATTGGTTTGTTCGTTTCTATGAAGTAACGAGTAACAACCCGATGCTGAAAGAAAGAATGATGGACATCTTTACTAATTATGGAGATACAAGTTTCCTTGACCTTTGGCTACAAGATGTTCATTTTAATCGTAATACTATTGTTCAAACTGTTATAAAAGAAGTTGATAAACATCTTAAAGAAGCTGAAATAAAAGGTAGAAATGAAGCTATTGAATTTGCTTCTCAGATGAAAGCTATTAAAGAACGTGCTGCCAAAGATGGTCAATCTGTTAATTATAATAGAATGATTAAGAATGGTCGTTTTGTTCAAGCTTATGATAGAAAACTTGATGAAGATTATCTTGCTTTAGATAAAGCATATACTGATGCTGTTGCTGCTACTCAAAGTACTACTTCCGTTGAAGCTCTTTGGGCTAAACATAAGAAAGACAGATTTATGGCTAAAACTACTATTAGTAAATTTAAGCCTATGGTTTATCTTCTTGACGAGAACGGTAAGATTGACGGTGTTATTGACCCAGATAAACTTACTCCCGATGAAAAGAAGCAATACAAAGCTGTTCTTGATGCTGGTATTACTTTGACGTATGAAGATGCTCTTCTTACTATGGAAGAAAATATGCTTACTAAATATCCTGATATTTATTCTCGCTATAAAGAACTTCTTCTTGAACAACAAGACGTTCTTCTTAAAACTGCTAATGGTCAATACAGCGAAGAACAAAATGATAAACTTAAAGTTATTTATCGTAAGATAGCTTATCTTACTTCTGATTTTACTGACGATAATGAACTTAAGCCTGCTAATGAACTTTCTGCTTCTCGTGCTCTTTCTGAATATGTTTATAATATAGCTAAAATTAAAGAAGCTTATTTTGAACGTAAAGCTAAGATTGGTTTCCAAGAACAACTCGAAGAAGCTCTTAGTACTATCGAGCGTATTGAAGTTCGTAATGACAGCGGCGAACTCCTTATTGATAGAGAAAGTCTTATGAAGAATGCGGAATATCGTAAAGCCAAAGAATGGCTTATGAATAACGCTACTTATACTATTGATAAAGAGTTTACTAAAAGTCTTAACGATGCTTATGCTGAACTAAAAGATGCTCGTAAGCCTGGAAGTATTTTTGCTACTGCGGTTAAAGCCAATAATGCTCGCGATGCCTATGGTATCATTAATGGTAATTTGTTTAACGAAAAAGAAGTTTCCGATATTAGACACGAAGCTCTATTTGGATATAATATTAACCAACGTAGCGGTCTTCCTTATGCCGGTATTATTCGTCCAGTTAGAATCAATGATATTGTTTATCTTCCTGCTTTTTATAATAAACTTAAAAGCAATCGTAAACAACCAGCCGAAGAGATAGAAGATACTGAAGCTATCAATACTATTCTTAAAAAGGCTTGGGATAATAAGGGTGCTTTCAATTTTAGACAAGGTGCTCATAGTCTTACTATTCAAGACCTTAATAATGTTTTACTTTTGCTTGAAGATTTAGGACTTGTTCGTGGAAAAGGAAGTAAAGCTGTTGCTGAATTTATTGAAGAAGAATGTGAAGTTGTTATTGATGAAGATAGATTTAAGAACGACCGTATCGATGCTCAATCAAACGGCGCTGAGTTCTATAATAAATGGAAAGAAATCTTTACCAATGGACAAGATGTTAATGGTGATTTAATTCCTAATACTACATTTTACGGTACTATTCGTCCTAAAAATATTGATAAATGGAAAGACATTAAACGTACTAATGCTCTTCAATTTATTAAGAAACATACTCGCACTGTTACTACTGAATATTATAATGATGCTTATCGTGCCGCTCAAGCAAGAGGTAATGAAGAGTTTATTAAGTGGTATAAAGAGAATCATATTTATAATCCTTATGCTCATACTTATGAACCTATTCGTATTTGGACTACTACTGAATATATAGACGATAGTGGTGTCAAAGTTAAACCTAAATGGAGTCCTAAAATACATCAAAGTGAAAATATTGCTGATGAAAAGCTTCTTAATCCTGATTATAAATCTAATTCTCGTAATTACAAACAAGGTTCTGGTTATGATAATGCTGATTTTGCTGCTCTTAATCAATATGAAAAAGAAGCAATTGATTTGATGTATAAGACTATGCTTAGACATGCTTATACAGATAACAATAAATATTATGTTAATGCTGGTTATTTGCCTTCAATTGCTACTGGTAAAAAGTTTAATATGGCAGAAATTGGTAAAGAAGCTCTTGCTTTTATGGGTTTCTCTGCTAATGTTCCTACTGACTTGAATTGGAAAAACGATAACGAGATTAGTTTTGATAACGATTATCTCATGCCTAATCCTATGCTTCGTAGAGTTATTGATCCTAATGCTAAAAAGAAGCAACAACTTCCGAGATATAGAGATGATAATAATGGTGAAACTCAAGCCGACTATATTGTTCGTAGAAACAATGCTCGTTATGCTAATTTAGAAATAGATGCCGATAATGAAAAGTATAGTGCTGAGAATATAGATACTGATTGGGATAAAGTCTTTGATAGTTTTATTAAGACAAGCGCTAATCATGATGCTACTCAAAGTATTAAACATATTCTTTATGCAGCTACTGATGCTCTTAGTCAGCATAAATCCTATGAAACTAAAAATTTTGGCCGTAATCTTGTTGTTGATAAAGACCTTAGTGATGAAGACCATATTACTTATAAAACAGTTAGTAATAGTAATACTATTTCTCAATTGAAAGATTATATTCGTCGTAGAGTTTTCCAACAATATAAAAATAGTAGTAATCCTACTCTTCTTCGTTTGGCTGGAACTATGCAGAATATAGCCGGTACTAAATATATGACAGCTAACGTTACTGGTGGTATTGCCAATATTCTTACTGGTCATACTAACATTGGTATGGAACGTCTTGCTCGTGAATATTTTAATGAGGGCGAATATGCAAGAGGTGCTGCTATTTATTTCGGTGGTACTATTAGTTATTTTGCTGGAATGTATAGCGATAAAGCTACTTCTTTACAAGACGGTATTATTAAAGTTGCCAATATTATCGACTATGATAGAATTAATCTTATAGAAAGTGCCGAAGGTGTTCGTGAAGCTCTTAGACGTTTTCGTGGTTCTTTATTTGCTGCACAATCTATTGGTGAACATCACATGCAAAATAGTGTTCTTTTTGCCATGATGCAAAGTCATAGACTTGTTCAGACCAATGACGGCGAATGGAAGATTATGTCTAAAGAAGCTTATGCTCGTGAAGGTTTTGAACGTGCTCTTCTTAATGTTCTTACTGATGAACAAATTTCAGAATATAATGCTGCTAAAGAACGTATTCGCAGTAGTGAAGAAGAACGTTTTAAAGCTAATACTTTCAAGATTAATCTTGTTACTAATTTCGTTAAGACTCTTAGTAAAGCTCAACAAAGTGAATTTATTAAAGAGCGTAAGAAAGTTCGTGCTGAATATAATAAAGCCTTTGCTGATAAATGGGATAATATTTATTCTCAATTTGAATTACGTGACGGTTATGCTGAGATTAAAGCTGATAGTGCTTTAACCTATAATGAATTTGCTGGATTTGTCAATAAAGTAATTAATGTGAATAAAACTATTCATGGTGTTTATGATAAGATTGGTGCTGCCAAGATTGAAAATAATTGGTGGGGTGGTATGGTTACCCAATTCCATAAGCATCTATATCCCGGTTTTAAAAAGCGTTATCGTTGGAATGCTTATTACGATGAAAGTCTTGATACTATTCAGAAAGGTGCTTATAAAAGTCTTGCAGATTTTCTTGCTATTCCTTTCAAAGAAGCTCGTGAAGCTAATAAGAATAGTGAGAAAACCAATGCTCTTATAGGTCTACAAAACTTCCTTAAATCGTTTGTTAATTTCGCTGCTAATTTCCATACTAATTATATGCTTCTTCCTGAAAACGAACAAGCTAATATACGTAGAACTTATGCCGATTTTCTTTGGACTATGGCTGCCTTTGCTGGCGTTGTTGCTTTGACTGCTTTAGCTGGTGGTGATGATGATGACGAAGAAGCTATTTGGTATAATCTTCTTATGTATAATGCAGACCGTCTTGCTTCCGAAGCTCAAGCATTTACTCCTTGGGGTGCTGTTGCTGAAAGTGATAAACTTTGGAGTAGTCCGTCCGCTTCATTTACTGGAATTAAAGATGCTTTTAAAGTTGCTTCTATTATGGTAAATGCTATTGGCGACGGTGAACTTCTTGAAGAATATAAGTCTGGACAATATGCTCATAGAACTAAACTTGAAGTATTTATGCTTCGTAACATTCCTGTTGTTCGTGGTATTAATCGTCTTATCGAACTTCCTAATAACAATAATTACTATAAACTTGGACAAAATATGATTGGTGTATTTGATGCTAAAGCTCTTGGTGAACAACTTAGAGATTAAGACGCCAGACCATAAGCTATTAAAGAAACTGGAGTATTAAATTACTCCAGTTTTTATTATTGCTATTATATATAATAATAGGTTAACATTTTTTGTTCTTGTAAATCAAGTAGTTAGCCAAAATTAATGTACACGGTGATGTACATTTAACTAAAATTTTAACGCACAATGTCTACCATCGTGTACAAAATTGTTATATTTGTAATATTATTAATCTTATTAAAGTTATGCCTACACTTAATTTTGCATCTAAAGCTGCTAAAAATTTTGCAAAGAAATATGCAGCTAAACTTGAAGAAAAAGCCGCGAAAGTTGTCCCAACTCCTTTTAGTCTTGATTTTGAAGAAGTTGAAAAACAAATTATTCTTACTCTTAAAGATAATAAAGAACAAGAGTTTCATTCTACTACAAAGAATATTAAAGTTGGTAATTTTTGTATTGTTCTTCAAAATTTCGGAGTTGTTGCTCCAATGTGGTATAGTAAATGTATTATGTCTGCTTATCTTGTTGCTTATATTATTCGCCATTTAAAAATGAATACCAATATTATTGAAATACAAGAAAGTGAATTTTGTGCATTTGCTAATTGTGCAAGACAATCCTTTTACAATGCAATAGACGCTGTTATTCGTCCTGAATGCAATAAACCGTGTACAGGAGATACACTTGCTCTTCTTGCTCGTACAACTAAGAAAGGAATTTATGTTGTTAATCATAATTTTATTTATCGTGGGAATTATGATGAATTTGTTACTATGCAAGAAGATATGTTTCCTAACGGTTGTAAACTTGATAATAAAGGTAGAGTTATTCTTGATTAACTTGCTGATAAAAAAGAAAGCCCCGACCTACCACTGTGGTAAGCCGGGGTTTATTGTATCCATACGTGCCGTATTTGGCGGTTTCCTTTGCGAATTTCGCATTTTCTTGTTGGTTGTGATAATTTGTATTGCTTTTGTATGAAAGTGGCTGTACGAGCCTTAAAATAAGTCGTTACTGGGAAGCATTAATAGCAGCAATAACAATATAAAAAATACGGGCAGCAACTATATAAAAATTAACTCCCCCGTAGAGGATGTAAACACAGCATTAACAGCCATGTCTATCCTCTACGGGGAGATTATTGTTATTCTAACTAATATCTAAATTGGGATTTAGCACCAAGACCATTTTGCCTAAGCCAATCATCATAATGAAACAAAATAGTTTTGCATTCATTTTCGGAATAGCCTTTGGCAATAAGTTCTTTACGTTTATCTCGAACAGCTTCACGAATTTTATCTTCACGTTTTTGCTCATTATATTCTTTAACTCCATTAGCTCCATTTTCGATAAACGCACTAACAGAACCAGGATTACAAACAAGATAAATAATAAGAGCAACTAAAAGAATACCAAAATTAAGTAACATAGCTATAATTTCTTTAATAGTTTCAACATATTAGTAGCATCAGTTTTCTTATCAAAAATAAGATTATTAAACTCTGCGTTAATCTTAATAACAAGAGTACGAAAACCACGGTCAGTCATGTGCTGGACAGCATAACGAGTAATTTCATTACCATTATCGTCTTTAGCTTTAAAATCAAAAACTCTTAATTCAAGTGCCATATTATAAAGTTTAAAATTAATAATCGAATTAAAAAGGCTGCTACTACTTTCACAAGCAATAACAGCCACATCTAACAAATCTAAATTAGCAAATGCAACACCCCGTAGAGGAGCAAGAATCTGGACAATTATCTCATTGTTCATCCTTTACGGGGGGTTGTATCGGCTGTATTGTCAAGATTGGCAAGATTGGCATTTGTACCAATCTTGCCATGTATAACATATAAAATTTTTCTTTTATGATTTGGCTGCTATTACAACAACATTTTCATAATCATCACTGTTTTGAACAGCAATAATATCCATATTATCGCCCCAAGCAATATCAAGAACGATAACTTCCGTATCTTCGGGATAATCTTTAAGTTTATCAATAAGTTCTTTTACTTTCATAACTTTAATAACTTATTCAAAATTTAATTTAACATCATTATCGTCTTCTTCAACACGAACAACAGAATACCAATCTCCGTAACCATAATCATATATAGTAACTTCTTTTTCAGGACTACATTCTTGAAGAAGTCGAATAAGTTCAACAACCGTCATAATTCGATAAATTTATCAATAACAATTTTATAAAAATCAGCAGGCATAGAACCTGTAATACGAGCAACTTCTTTATCGTCTACACGAAAAATAAGAAGAGGAACAGCAGTAGTATGAAACATACTAACTCTTGTTTGAGCATCATTAAAAGTATCTTTTTGAATATCTATATCAACAGGAACATTACCTTCAAATACATTATCAAAAATAATACTATCAACTAAGTCACAAGCAAGACAATCATTAGCTTTAACAAATTGAATTGTTTTCATAGCTTTATTTGCCTGTGGAGCCAAATCCACCAGCACCGCGTTCAGAAGTACCTAAATCTTCAAGATTATCAACTTCATGCCAATGAATTTCTTCACGACGACGAACAAGGAGTTGGCAAATTCTATCTCCGGGATTATAAGGGAATATATCATCAATAATATCTCCCTCTTGAACAACAACAGCATCTCTACGTTTAAAGATAACAAGTAATTCTCCACGATAACCGGCATCAAGAGTACCAGGCGCGTTAGGAATATAAACATCATATTTAGTATTACTGCTACGAGGACGAAGTTCCATTTCATAATGTTTAGGAAGCTCGAAATGAAGACCAGTATGAACAACCCAACGGTCTTTAACTAAATCATATTCAATACTCTTAGCAACAACATCCATACAAGCATCGCCATCTTTACCATAAGCAGGAAGAGGAATAGATTTATCTTCACGATAAACTTTAACCTCTATATGATTAATATCACGTTCGAGCTGTTTATAAAGTAAGTCAAAGTCATTTGTATTATATTTAAAATCATAAATTGCATTTGCTATGGCAAGAGCTAAATTTCCCATTTTAATAAAATTGTTTTTAAATTAATAATTAAGATAACATCTCTGCAAAATCAAAATTAAGAGCACGTTCAAGTTTCTTAGCTTTGTCATTAAACAAAAGACTATCCATACGTTTAGTTCCCTCGGCAGAAGTATCAACGTTAGAATAGTAACCGCTAATAGCATTAAAAGCGCCCCAAGCAGTACCAGCAATTTCTTTTTGTCCAATACCGCCATGATAGTATTCATAAGTATCACTAATAACATTAAGTTTACGTGTACTTATACCAGCATCATTAACAGCAAGAGCATTACGATATACAACTTCTTTAAAAGTATGTTTTGTAGTATTTAAAGCTTCAAGTTCAGTTTCTGTAAGGTTACTCTTACAAATATATTCCATAACATCTTCATCAGTAAGTTTAATATCAGCAAGAACGTTATAAGCCCATTCAGTATCTTTAATACGTTTCTTAGTAATACCAAGAATTTCGTGTGCTATTTCAATATTCTTATGAACACTTTCAGTATGACGAATACTAAAACTATTAGTAGAAGTTCTAATAGCAGCATTAAGAGTATTTTGACAAATAACTCTAATAGGAGTAAACAGAACACGAACACCGCTACTACCGTCGTGACTATTAGTAAATACTAAATAGTTTTCAACAGGGTCGCCGTGAACAAGAATATTGTCAGGAAGTTTAGCACTAACGAAAATACGTTCGCCATTACCAAAGAAACCAGCAGTTTGCCAAATAGCGGAATTTTCACCAATAACAGTATCGAAGAATTTAAAAGCAGCACTATTTTGAACAATAGTATATTTACCTTTTACCATACCAAGAGGAACTTTATAGTCATCTCTGTAAGTACAATATTGGTTATCACAACGAGCATAAATATTCTTACCAAGAATATGAGCATCATTATCTCGTTTTTTAGCTTCGGTTAAATCATCAAGATTTTTGTCCATATCGAGAGATAGTGGCATCTTCGCCACCATCTCTGCTTTCTTTACTTCCCAATTAAGCTGAGCAGCTTCAATTACTTCGGCAGAAGTTCTGCATCGAGTAACATCTTTACTACCTTTATATTGCCAAGGAAGTCCTTTAATACTATAAGCCATAATCAGATTTCTTTTAACAAGTCTTCTATAATATCAATAATACGGTCACGGTTATTAATACCACGAGTATCACGAATATACTTGATAAGTTCTTCAAGTTTATCTATAACATCAAACATAACTTTATCATTTAATAGTTAAAGATTGACTTTGACAAAGTTCAGCAACAGTAAGAGCGGTTTCACGAGAAGTAATATATTGCTTATAATCAGAAGTAGAAGAAGCAGCAACACGATTCGCTTCATGTTCATGATTAAAGAACATATTAAGAACGTCCCAATTTACTTTCTTGCAAAGGTCAAGAAGATTAAGTTCAATTTCAAATTTAACTTTAGTAGCTTCAAGGTCTGCAACAGTAAATAAAGAATCATTTCTTTCTTCAATAGTTTCAGCAGCATCAGGATTTTCAGCAGCAAAATTAGCATTTACAGTTTGAACAAAACCTTCGGGATCAATATTATTAGCTTCATCGGCATCTGGTTGAAGCATATCAACATTCCAAAGTTCACGATAACGTTCAAGAACAGCATCAATCAAACTAAGTACTAAAGGGGTATTGGTTTCACAAACAGTAGTAGCACGAGTCATAAGTTTAGCATCATCTAACTCAATAACCTTATTGCCACTCTTATTAGAATTACCCCATTTAAGTACAGCTTCAAGCATAGCATCTTTAATCTTCTTAGCGGCACGCTCACGAGATTTCTGAAGAACTTCAATACGTTGCTTCTCAGTCTTACAAGCAAGCGCACGACTTTCAATCATTGTAAAGAGTTTACGATAATTATCCAGTTTTTCATTAAGGTTATCTTGAGTAATTGCAAGCTGTTCCTCAAGCTCAGGAGTAATTTCACCGCCAGCATCAATAATTTCATCAACAATACGTTGTAGTTCGGCATCTATTTGATAAAGAGATTTATTCATATTTTAATCACTAAATTTATCTACAATTTTAAATCTATCAGCTTTAACACGAGCATAAGGGTCGCTATCTATATCGTCATTGTCGCTAAGAGTATGTAACCCATCACCGTTGTCAACAAGTTTAAGACCGCTTTTAGCCACATAAACTTTATATCCCCACCAATTAACACCAAATTGAACAATCTCAATAGGTTTATTTGCATTTGCGAGGCTCTGTGGCATAATGATAAGCAGGATTAAGATAACCAGTAAGATAAGTCTTTTCAAGAGGAGTAAGAACAGCTTTCTTTGCTTTCTTTACAAGAGCGGCTTGATAGTTTTTAACAAGACGAGCAGGTACATGAACAGAATAAACATGATTACCAAATTCAACTTCACGTCTAACAAGAGCATTTCTCATAACTTGAATTTTATAAGGAGTTTTATCCTCATAATTTCTTTTATCTTTCTTACCAAGTCCAAAAAGTCTACTAAAAATATTCATAGTTGTATCAATTAATTAGTTAAAAATCATATCCAAATTTAATAAGTTCTTCACGTATCATACCAGCAACAATCTTTGCATTTGGATGAGGAGCGCCAGTCTTACCATGATAACGTAAATCAATAATATCACGCCATTGAGAAACAGAATACGTATAAGCGCAAACGGTAGCAGTATCAATAGGAAGCTTACCACGAGCATCTTGACGATTTAATTTATATTTGTCTATAAGAAGTTTATAATCTTCAAAATCTTTTTTACAACCTCGAAGATAAACATTTATAGCTTCGTCTAAATCAACATCGTTATCTTTATTAAACATATCAGCTTCTTCATCACTAATCCAATGAGGTTTACAAATAGTACCATTTTCATAAACATAACGAGTAGATTGTTCAGCAATATTATTAGGACTAACACGATTAAGTTCGCGAGAAGTACTAATCTGAGTAGTAACTTTAAAAGTATATCTCATAAGTCGCCAACCAAGCTCCCAATTACTAAATTCTTCAGCAGTAACAATAAACAAGTCGAGCAATTTAAGAATATTATCTTTATGTTCAATATAAAAATGACCATTGATGGCTAAATAAATAGCTCTACTACCAATAAGATATTCAACATAAGGAGAAAATTCAAGTCTTGTAACAAGTTCTATATATTTACTATCTTTAGGAATAATATAATAAATAGAACGATGTCTAAACATACTAAGATGTCCAAGCTTTAACAAATTGTCAACAAGCTTTACGTCATTACTTCCGTCAGAAGCATAACAAATTCGAGCACATTTAGCAACATGATGAATCCAATCAGCATCTTGTTGCCAAAGCTCAACAGCGGGTTTAATAATATTCATAATTATATCTATGTATCTCCCCCGTAGAGGATGGTTAAATCAATTGCTTTCGCATAACATCATACATTTTGTAATAAAGAGAAAGAAGAGTAGTTTTATTATCAATATCAATACAACCTTCAAGAGTATCAATTCTTTCGCTTTCGTGAACAGATTTATCATCTTTAGGTTCAAATCTATTAATACGATAAACAACTCCACCTTTATTTAAAATAGCATTAACTTCGTTTTGAAAACGAACATCAGGAATAAAGCAAAGTCCATTACGATTAATGCAAGCATTAGCACGAAACATGGTATTATCAACCCAAATGTTTTGACTAAGATTATTACGAAACAGATTTGTTCCAATAGCTTGCATTAAATGACGAACTTTGACACAAACACGAGTAGTATTTAGAGGAATACCATAAGCAACAAAATTATCAAAATCAATAATATTATAACCTTTTCTAACAGCAATATTAAAATCAATGATTTTTCTTGTATCAAAACAATAAACACCATTATCTTTCTTATCTCTATTATTTAAGTCTTCCAAAGGAATATTAAAAACAATAGAAATAACTTCTTTATTAGCATCACTAAAATGAACAACAGGAAAATCAGCAGGACGATAATTAGTATCATGTAATTCTTTCCAAGCCTTATAAGTAGCATAAGTACCTTGTAGACGTTGGTAATTAAGAATTTCAGCAGCAGTATCTTTACCAGAACCAATAGTTCCAGCAAAACCAATAAGATTATGTTTACTAAAATTTATCATATCATTAATATTTGCAGCAAATATACGAATAATACTTAAACGAAGAAAAAACTATTATTTTTTTTTCATTTTCCAAATGACGCATTTTAAGGCTCGCTGTTGGACGTTTCTTGAAAGCAATACGATTAATCATCTTAGTATAGATAATTAAATGTAGCCAAAAAGAAGTAGGTCTACGGCTGTGTTTTATGTCGTTTTAGTTTGGTTGAAAGCAGATATATAGCAAACAAAAAGGCTGGCAACAACAAGTTCATTGTCATTACCAGCCTTAATATTAGCTTATCTAATACGATAAATAACAGCTTTAGGATTATCTCTTTCTTCAACAAGAATACAATTTACATTATAATTCTTATTAACAGAAGGGATAATATTATAAGTATAAATCTTATATCCACCGGTATAATCTCGCTTGATTTTAACAGCGTCTTCAATTTCATCCGCATAAAGAGCTACAAAGAATTGTGTAGCTTTAGTATCAGCATCCCAACGTTGAAGAATATTATAAGATTTAGCTTCAAAATCAGTAAACAGAATAAGAGATTTAAAGAAAGCATCATAATAACTTTTAGTCTTATCTACTTTCTTAGAAGTAATAACATGATAATCGTAAAGAATACTATTAACTTTATTATTATCTTGTTGAGGAACATTTTCTGTCTTTTCTATCGGCTTTATAACTTTACTAAAATTAAACTTCGGCATTAATTAAACTAACTTCTTTAATGTGAAAAGGAACTTTCTCAACACCACTTCGTTCGCCATAAGAAATAAACACAGACTTACCAATATAATCTTCTTTATGATTAAGAATATATTCTTGTTTATCATGGGGAAGACTAAAACGAGTTTCAAAAGTAGAATCGTTAATATCATTACGACAAGTAATAATAGGAAGATTGCGTTTACGTTCAGGTTGAATATCAACAATTACAAACTTACCGTCAGTCTTAGCTTTAAATTTTTCCATATAACCAACACGACGACGACCATATTGATAATCAACATCAGGATTACGAAGTATAAGTCCCTCAAAACCTAAATCAATAAATTTATCTCTCCAAGCATGTGCATCATTGTCATTACAAATATCATAAGTAGGAAGAATAATAAGCTGTTCTTTATTATTAAGGTGTTTATCTTTATCATCAAAAACGATACGAGGTTTTATATCAAAACGTATTCTATCTCGTTTATGTTGAACCATTTCTGGAATAGCAATGTCATAACACCAAAATTGAAGAAGCTTATTATGAGCATCATTGGGGTCTTTAACGAAATGATTAATCTCATTAACACTATAACCAGGAAGATAAATCTCTCCATCAAGCGCCCAACCATAATCAAGCATAGCTTGAATTATATTAGCAGGCAAAGAATCAAACAAATAATCTTCAAGAGTAGTTAAAGTATTCCAAACAATACCCTCTCTACTTTGAAATTTAAGTCTAACAGGATTAAAAATAGTATCTTCTTTATAAGCAGTAATAAAACAACGAAGACCATTAATCTTCCATTGACCAAGCATACAAGAAGTCTTCTTCCAAACATTGCCAGTATAAGTCTTAGCAAGCATAGGAAGAATATTTCCATTATTCTGATTATTACGATAAGAGGGAAGATAAGCAGCAAGATAAGCATAACGAGCTTGTTCATCCTCTACGGGGGGTAACTGCGCGTTATCTTTAATCTCGGTAATATCTATATAACCTTGTTTCCTCTTTTCGTTATAACGAGAAAGAAGCTCTTTATCAGCATCTTTTTGAGTAACTTTATAACTATCGGTATAAGTTGCTTTACCAACAATACCATACTGAACAGTTATATAAGTTTTATTAGCATTAAGTTCAGCACTCCAGCGATAAGGCTGTTCAGCATTATTCTTTCTATACAACCATATTTTCATTCATTCTTAGGTTTAAATGTACCAAAACTAAATTTAACAGCACGGGCATTAAGAGCATCTAATCGTCTATCGGCAGCAGTTTTCTTTAGGCTACCGTCTTCGGATAGAGTTTCTGTACTAACTTTTCCGCTAAACATGTCTTTTGTAGCAATTCTTCGAGAGCGAGGTTTACGTTCGACAACATCGGCTTTATCTTTTTTACTTTTAGCACCTTTACTTTTCTTATAGTTACCGATTTCAGGATGTGTCATTGCGAACGCTTCGTTCTGTTTATCAAGAGCATTAAATCTTTCTCGGTATATTTGACATTGTTCATCAGATAGTATTCCGTTATCAATTCCATGTTCTATAATATAATTATATTCCCAGCTATATCGAGCATAAGAGTAATGATTTACATTAATCGGATAACCAACTCCCTCAATATAACGAGAACAATCAAGACTATGAAGTAAATCATCAAGAGCACGAACATGACCTTTAGTTTGTATTTCGTAATTCGCCCAATTCTTATCATAAACATCGGGTTCAAAATTAATACTCATAACTATAAGTCTGATTTGTTTATCTTGAATATCAGTACACGTTTAGGCTTACCAATAAGAACATAATTGTAACGATACCAAAGAATAGCATCAGAAGTCGGCGCTCCTTTAGCATAACCGTCAATTGTAGTAAAACAACCTTTCTCATAATCAAAATTAGAATGAACAAAGTTATCACTTTCTCCATGTCCAAGCAAATCAAATTTCTTAATAGCATAAGCATCTTGAGGATTATCAATATCTACTTCGCCATAGCAAATAACACTTTTACGACTAACTTCAAGATTATTAAATTTCTCACCAAGATTAAGTCGTTCAGTATGTTCAAGAGTATCTTCTTGCTCTTTAGTAATTGGAATCATCATCACGACCTTTTCGTGCATGTCCCTAATACGGCAGAGTATCGCTTTCTCCCGTATTCCAAGTAAGTTCACTGTCTTCTCCATTGTCTTCACTATTATTAGTTAGATAATTATAAACATCAACAATAAGCTGATTAACTATTTCATTTGAATATTCTTTCTTCAATTCACTAAAATCTTTAACGTCATATTCTTTAGGAATAAGAACTGGAGTAATATCATAAGCATCACGAAGCCAAATAGCTTCACGATAACCTGTCATATCATTATCCATAAGAGAAATAATACTACCGCCAACGATAAGCTTTTCTCTAATAAAATCATATTCTTTTTGTTTAAGACGATAAGTTTCATGAGGAAGATTAAGAACACCAATCTTCAAGTCAGCCGCTTCCACCCCCCGTAGAGGATTGGAAACATAGAAATGGTTCTCAATAGCAAGTCTATCTTTAGTGGATTTGGTTATAACAACTACATCATAATCATTACGTTCAAGATTAAGTACACCTTCAATATGATTACAATTAGTAATAAATCTAACATCACCTTTCTTTCGTTTAGGAAAATAAAGCTTAACATTATATATACCATGTTTATCTTGTCCAAGAACATAAGCATAACAAGGGTCTTTCTTGTCATAATAATACTTAGGCTCAGGATTAGAATAACGATTAATATAATATTGCTCAATAGGATAAACGAAATGAGTGTTAAGATGATTAAGACTAATACCAAACTGTTCCCAATATGCTTTATCCAATTTATTCCAAGGACGAGGAGCAATTTCTATAACTGATTTACGATTACGAATTTCTTGAAGAGAAACAGCTATTTGTGCATCAACGTTGGCATCTTTTTCTTTACCGTAGATAATATCACGAAAAGTATAAACTATATGACGGAGAACGAAAAGAAAATCAGGTTTGTTATTAATGTCTATGTTTCGTTTGACAATACCAGACAGAACATACGCAGCGGCATCAAGACAATCTCCCCAAAAATAACCAGCAAAATCTCTACCTTTAAGAACACCTTTATTGTTATAACGAAAACCAAAACTCGGATGTTCATCAGCTCTAAAAGGACTAGAAATAAGATTGCCAGTATCAATACAGTGCTGGATAACATAATCACTTACACCTGAATATACGGAAAAAATTGTAACTTGACTAACTTTGGAAAATATAAAGTCTTTAGTAAGCGTACCATTATTAATAGTTCTTCTCATATTGTCATTGTCGATAGTAGTAAAATAAAAAGGCTGTGAACCGCCAATATAGCAATTCACAGCCTTACAGCCAAATTTATTTACTACTTATTTTTCGCCAATAATAGCAACTTAGAACGGCAAATCATCAGCAGGATTAGTAGCAGCGGCAGGAGAAGCAGGCATAGGAGCTGCACCATAACCGCCTACTGGAGCACCGGCAGGTACTTGCGGATTGTAAACACCACCAGCAGCAGGAGCGCCTGGAATCGCAGGAGCAATCGGAGCTTTAGCAGTTTCACGATAAATCAAGCTTTCTTTAGTCGGGTCAACATGGAGAACTGGAGCTTTAGTTTGGTCGAAGATTTCAATAACACCTTCGCCAACAAAGCCATTGAAACCGAAATCACCAGCACCGTTACCACTTACAATAGGCTTCCAAGCATTCTTAACTTTAGTAAAGCGAAGCAGCTTCATCCAAAGAGGAATATAAGAACCAGCGGCAGTTTTGTAAACAGGTTTGCCATTGTTTTCCATAATAGCAATGAAGTTCTCAAACAGAACTCTCCAACCAGCCAGAACTTCTTCAGGTTCAACAGGAACATATTCCATTTGCTCGTTAAAGTCTTCGTAAGGAAGTTCGAGAGCATCAGCCATTTCTTCCGGCATAGGTTTGCCTTTGAGAACGAACACGTTCAGAATGTGTTTCAGATAATCAAAGACTTGATTGACTTTCCATTCATCAGCGGCGCCAGGAATAGTAAGAGCATTACTTTCAACAGGAGAGAAACGAAGAGTAACATACTTACGAGCAATTACATCTTTAGCATTACTTGCGAAAGTAAATACCAAACTTGGAACAGAAAGACCTGCAAAGGAAGCACGACCGCTATCTTCTTTCTCGGTAGCCCAACCAAGTTCAACAGTTTCAAGATGACCTTTGAAAAGATGAGTAGCTTGGTCAATGTCACGTTCGTCAAATTTAAGACGAGCAGTACCACGACTTTCGGAAAGACCACGACGGCGTTTCTTAGGAGCTTCAGCAGTTGATTGATTCTCTACTTTAGTTTCTTCAACAGCTGCACCAGCAGCAACATTTTCTACTTCGGCTGCTTGCGCATTAGCAGCCACTCTTGTAGTTGGCATAATTTAAACGTTTAAATGGTTAATAAAATAAAGACAAATAAAAAGGCGTACAATCAACAATAGTATCATGTACGCCTTTTATATCAGTTATCTAAATAACGGAGAATTATTCAGCAGCAGTTTCGTCGGCAGCAGCTTCTTTCTTAGAAGCGTCTACGTTACGACCACGGGTCGGAGTTTCGTCTTTGTATTTACCAAGCATTGCGACTTTAACTTCAACGTTCTTGCAACCGTCATGATAGATACCAGTACGAAGTTCAGTTACATCTACCTCGAAAGTACGATTAACAGTCTTAGCTGCCTCGCCCAAATCAGCTTTCAGTGTAGCCCAAACAGCAGCATCAGAGAAAGTCAGAGCTACACCAGTACCGGACAAGTTAGAAGAATTGGCACATTTAGCACCTGAATACTTTTCAACTTCATCGGCATCAATAGTCTTAGCCAGCATTGCGATTTGTTGTTCTTCTGTCATTACATCGGCTTGCAGAGAAGCGGCAAAATCGGGGTCGCCATTCTGAATAGCACTTTCAAAGATAGCTGCAAAGTTATTCTTAACATAAAGCAGCTTGTCGGCAGCAGTCATGCGTTCTTTACACATTACAGGATTACCCTTAGCGTCAAACAACTGAACACCCTTAGCAATACCCCATTCGTCAAATTCAGCATGGATAGCGGCAACGCCCTCAGGAGTATTAATGTCAATACCGTTTTCTGCACACAGAGCAACAAGTTCCGGATTACGTTCAGCAATAGCCTTGTCAACTTCGGCAACAGTAGAAATAAACATTACATAGTCACCGTTAGCCAAACCCAAAGCACGAGATACAGGCGGAGTGATACGGAATGCACCAACTGTCGGATTGATAACTAATTCAGGTTCACTAACAACACCACGTTTAGCAACGTTAACTGCACCAAGACCAAAACTCAATTTACCATTTGCAAAAGTTTTCATAAGTTCTTTAATTTTAAAATGTTAAACAATATAATAAAAGAAAAGGTAATCAATAAATTAATCGACACTTTCAGCACTAATGTCGATAATATCCGCATCGTTAAGTTCACGACCACTAACAATCTTCAATTCAGAAGTTTCCATAACTCCGAAAAGAATATCCGAAGCAATATCACGAGCTGCATAAGTAAAAGCCCGATGTCCAATAAGAATACGAGCATATTTTTGATATGTATCTTTCGTGAACATACCTGCTGCTTGAGCTTCTAAATAAGAAAAATGTCCAATAGCGTGAACTTCTTTACCATTAACGATACGGCAAAGGTCATACTCCGTAACAAAGTCAATAGGCTTAGCCGGAATACGAGTTATAGGTATCTTCTTTTGAGCAATAATATTATTAGCATGTTTCTGATTAACAGCTACTTGATGATGTTCAGTAAGCTGATATTCACGATAAGTATTCCCATTAAAATCTTGATACCACTTAACGGGATAAACATATACATGTTCAGTATCAGCTTCTGCTTTCTTAGTAGCTTCATCAGCATTTATAGCTTTAATACAAAACTCTGGAAGAAGATTTTCAGCATAAACATTAAAGCCATCAGTATATTCATACTGAGGAGTATAATCTTTGATAAGTTCCCAAGTTACTCCTGCCCTTGACAATAATGCTTTAATAATATGAATATCAGTCCCAGTCTTACCATTAATAACATGAATATGTTCAATACATGTACTAAAAGGAAGACCTAAATCTTGTGCCCGCATAAGGATAGCAAGACCGTCATTGACAGACTTAACACCACCTTTTTCGCTTCTCATAATCTTAGTGATAAGCATTTCAGCGGCAGCTTGTTGCTTGGCATCAAAAAGATTAATAGAACTAAAACCACGAGCATGATTAACAGGAAGATTTTCATCTTTAGTTGCAGTAGGAACAACATCTGCAACTACTTCTTGTCGTTCATTCGTTTCTTTATTCTCCATTATTTCAAAGACCTAACTTTTTGTTCTTGATTACATTGACAAAGATAGATATTATCTTTAAACTAACAATCATCAGCAACGAAAAAATTTTGTTGATTATCATTTTTAACAATTTCGTGCATCGGGCTGTTTTTCTCCTTGTTTAGTTCTTTCTCCTCAATCGTGCCAGCAAGATACAACTTATAAAATACAGCCTTATCTGTATTAAAATGAATACCATTATAACGATAACGAAACTCGTCAATAGTATCGTTGAACGGGGTGGTGAAAATAACGGCGTCTACGCTGCATTCCAGCCCAGTATAGGAACGATTTTTCATACTCAATACATATAATAAGGTGGACTTCTGAAAGTCGCTTAAATCGCACGAATTGGCGTCAAGATTAAAACGCTCGACATTAAGATTAGAAAGAGCTTGAGCTTTATAAAGACGAATTTCACCTTTATTGTTTCCAGATTTATAACGTACATAATCTCCAGTTCTTTCGTCAATAATAGCTTTAGGAGCAGCAGCATCATGATAATCACCACAAGCAATACCATTCTCAAGAAGACATTCAGTTATAGCAGCAGCAAATTCACCACGCTTAGAAACAATAAGAACTTTCTTACCTTTAAGCTGATTATTAAGCAAATCTAAAATAGCATCAAATTTACTATAATTATCGGTAAGAAGATTCTTTCGTTCTCGCATGATATTATAAGCTGTATTAGCTCGTTCTTCAAGAGAAGTAGGATTAAAATAGGAATCAACTTCTTTATCAAAAGGATTATTTGGGTCGAGTTTATCACTCCAACCATTATAAGCAGCAATACCAAGACGAACTTGTTCAGCACTTTCTCCAGTATATTTGTTACCATTACGAGCGAACTCCATAGTTTCAAAACTACCAAAGATATTAAGACAGCCAGTAATATAATCAGTATATTCCTCATACTTCTCTTTATCACCAGCTTTAGTAAAACCAAGCATGATACGATGTTCCTCTACGGGGGAGATAACAGATGTAATGTCTGTAATCTTAGCACTATTCATTGGCGGAAAAAGCTTATAAATTTCAGCTTTATCAGCAGCAGAATATTTATCATTACCAATAGCGTTATTCATAATAAACAAACCATACTTTGTTCGAGATGCAACAGCACGAACACCAGCAACAGTTTTAAGATTTATATAAATAGCAATATTGTAACGATAGTTAACATCATGTCGAATATAATCGACACTTAAAGCAGTATAATTAGTAGTAGGAATATTATTCTTATTAAGAGTATTAACTACCGCAGAACGAGTAGCATAACAATCAACAACAATAATAATTTTAGTAGCAGGATTTTTAGCAATACTCCTTTGACAAATTTCAAGACAAAGAAGAGTTATGTCCTCGTCAAGAGTATAAATATAAGTTCCATTGGCATTAAATTCACTAACCCAACGAGTAGCAATTTCATAATAGTTATTTGGGATTTTCATTTCTAATAAATTTATAATGACGACAAAATCTATTAGGTTTATCAAGAACTACCTTAATAGAATTACTCCAAACACCAAATGCTCTTGCTGCTTCATCAATTGAATTAAAGTGCATAATGCTATTTTCATTAAACTTATTTATAGCAATAACTGGAACAGATACTGCATCAGCTCCTTTTCTAAAAACATTACTACGAAGTTTATTTTCTACACCAGTAACCCATTCAAGATTTTCAACAGCATTATTAAGTTTATTTTCATCAATATGATTAATTTCAGGAAGATTATTAGGATTATCAATAAAAGCTTTGGCAACAAGTCTGTGAACAAGAAGACCTTTACTTTTACCATTAACACTAAAAGTTACAGTATAATAACCAGAGTTAATAATTTGTTGACTTTTAATAATATTCTTAAAAGTAGATTTGACTCTACCTTTATTGCTTACTTGATAACCGTAATAATAGGTATCTTTCCAAATTTCTCCGGGAAGACTATCAATATTTTTATTTCTAACTTTACTAACTTTACGAAGTTTAAAAATAAAATTTTTATCTCCAATTTTAATCGGTTTCATCATCGTCAAACAATTTATTATACATACCAGCATATTTCTTAACTCTTGTTTTTCCTTTTCCTTTCGGCGAGATACCAAGTTTAACAGGCTCTATTATCTTCATACATTCTCTATAATAATATCCATAATCAATATTTCTAAGTTCGATAGGAGTATCATCAAGAGAATTGCATATTTGAACAACAGTACCAGCAGCAAATCGTTCCTTTTGTCCACTAATGTTATGAACTTTCATAAGAACATATCCGTTATTAGCTACATAAAAACGAACATATCTTTGATAAACTTCATCAACAACCTCATTATTAACAACTCTTCTTTGTATAATATGGAAATTTTTCCCGACATTCTGCGTCATACAGAAATCAAGAATATTAGTTGCAGCTTTAAGTGTATCCATAACAGGAATATGATTAATAAAATAATCATAAACAGCTTTACTAACAATAGGCATACTATAACCTTTTTGAAGGTCATTAAGATACATGAGAGGATTAAACGTTCCTTTAAGTTCATCTTCGAGTTTAAGTTCGCCAGTTTTCTTATCTTTAACTCGGAATTGAGCAATATAATTATTCACATCACGAGCTATAAGACAATGAAGAACATCACTATCAGCGCTCATACCAGTTCTTTTTTGCCAATCTTTAGAAATAGCATTAAAAGTTTCTATTTGGTCTTCATAAACCTTAACCATAATACCATCAGTATTAGCAGAAATAATACGAATACCGTTAGCTTCAAGTTCTTCACAAAGCATAAGCATCATTAATTGCCCATTTATAGTAACTTGAAGAGTTGCAAGACGGTCATATAGAGGCCCGTTTTCAAAACCAAATTTACCATAAATAGAATTAATAACTATCTTAAGAACAAGCGCAAGAACATCACGAGGAATACCGTCTACAATAGCTTCATCAGAATGTTTAACTGTAACACGAGTATCTTTCATCCATTGAATAAGATTACGAAAAGCACTCTTAACCATGTGAGCTGGAGCAACTCCATAATAAGCCATGATTGAAGGATAATATGAAGCAATATCGAAATGAAGAATTGTATAAAGACGTGAATCTACGGGCTTACCAATTATCTCCCCCGTAGAGGAACGATAAACTCCATTCCATTCAGTAGTACTCCATATTTCCATAGGAATATCTTTGCTATGAAGACCACCCGTAGCCAAATTATAAACCGTTTTACCAATAACAATCTCTTCTTGAAGAGAATCTTTATTAACTCGATAAACAACAGTCTTTCTAAGTTTAGCAAGTAATTCTTGAAGTTGAGGATTTTTAAATCTAACACAATCAAAAATAATCTTACCAATACTCATGGCTTTACGTTCGGTTCTTCCGTCTTTCCAACGGTCGTAAGGAATACCACTAAATTTAGTATAGAATTTCTGAAAAAGAACATCAGCCATATTACTACGACTACTGTTAAGTACATTCACTTCGTAACTTGCACTAACAGCATAACGAGATTTAATTTCGTCAGGTTTAAGACGAACTATTTCGGCAACAATAAAAACATCGTTAAGATTGTAATGAAGCATATCAGGAATATATTCATCAAGAATATACCTATCCCACTTATCAATAGTGTTATTAAGTTCTTCAAGACTATATCCTTTATACTTTACATCTTTACGATAATACTCTGCTTCTTTCTCGTTTATAGGCGGAAGTTCATATTCAAGAAGTTCATACCATTGAAGATTAATAGAAGTTTGTTTAAGACCTTTAGGAATATATTTCTTTTCTCCTGTTTGACTATCGTTATATGAACCAGCTTTGTTAAGAGCAAAGATTTTCATAACATCAACTCCAACAAAAGGAAGTTTAAACTTATTAAGACTACGAAGAAAGAAATCATTTTTACCAGCTTCCTTATCATTCTGAAGTTCAATAATACGTTTACTTGTTTGATAAAGTTTAGTTATAAGTTCTTTGGTAGTATCAAACTGATTAAAATACATAAGAAAAGCAGCAATCATAAGATTGTCATAACTTTTACTATTATATCCATATAAGTCTGTACGAGCAGGAATACCATTACTGTCAATAGCAAATTTATAAATATAATCAACCATAGTAAATAGTTGACTGTCATCAGTAGCAGTAATGTAAAACTTTTTGTTTTTAATTCTACTAAGTCTATCTTTAATAGCTCTAACACTTAGTTTCTGAATAAGAGGAATTTTCTTTCCTTTATCATTAACACAATCTTCAAAAGCTTTAAGATAGTCAGCCAAATCAACAAAAGTAATAGAAAAGAAATTAGGAAGTACTTCGACATCGAAACATTCTATTCGGAGCATAATGTTAAATTCTCATATATCTATATTTATTAAAATGTTGAATAGCTTTAGCAAGTTTGCTTTTTACAGCTTTAATATGCTCGGCATCACCAAGTTTGGTTAAATTAAGAGGAATATAAAGAACATGATAACCATTAGAATAAAAGCTTTTAAAAGTACTATTTCCCGGAAGAACAGTATTCCAAGCACGTCCAAAGATTATCATAAACTTATATTTAATATGAGCAAGTTCTCGACACATAATTCGATTACAATGAATATTAGCATCTTTAGTAACGTTATAAGACGAATAACGAGGACACTTAATATCATAAGTTACATAACATTGTTCAAGCAGTTCGTAATTAGTTATATCAAGCCACATAGCTTTTAATATACTAATGAATTTATCTCTACTTTCCTTAGCATAAGTGCGAGGAATAACAAGAACAGTATCAGAAGTAATACAACCAATTCCTACTTCAATGTTACGACCAGTATTAAATAACCGATTAGGACAAGAAACACAATAAGTACATGTATCAACAGTCATATAGAAAATCATTCTTCTATCATAACACATCTATCATAACAATAACCTCTAAACATTGGAGAATGAACAAGGACAACATCATCACTTTCAGTAATATCATAATTAAAATGTTCATCACAATACATCATCCAAGAATATTCAGTTTCTTCTAATAGAGCAACAATAAAAAGATTAAGTACTATTGTATAACCAATAATAATAGCTTTATCTCCACGACTGGTAATACAATTCTTACCAATATATTTGCCAAAATTAGAAACTTTATGTAATTCAACTTCCTTTTTAGCCATAGTTTAAAACTAAGAAATCAGAAGCACGAGAACAAGCAACATAAAGACGTCGAAGCAAATCATCAGCATTTGTATAAGGATGTCCATTCTTATCAAATACCATATCATTTATATCAACGAATACATTCTTATATGTACTACCTTGTGCTTTATGGCTGGTCAGAGCAAAACCATAATCAATATCACGAGTAAACATAATACGTCCAAGAGTATCTCGAACATCACAAAGAAGAAGATATTTACGTTTAAACTCAAAATACTTTTTCCATTTAGAACTTCTATCATAAGATTGAGCAGCTTTAGCAGTTTCAACAAGATAGTTTAGTTCTTGGCAATAAGTATTAAAAGTATAAGCATCTCTATGGTCAATAACAAACAAAGGTTTAGTAATTCCACCACCATGAATAGCTTGGAACTTAACCATAAAACCTTTAAAGCCGTAATCTTGGTCGACAAAATTAAGAATATCACGAATAATATAATCTTCGCTATTATTAATAATAATATCATTGAACTCGTCAACTATTGTAGTATAACTCATAATCAAATCATTATTATTAAGAATAGACCTATCAGCATTTTTAATCGTAACATTCCTAATATGATTATTCCAACCAGTAACAGCTTTGTTTGTATAAGCAACAAGACGATATAAATCTACATCCTTTTCAAAATCTTTATCAACGAAACCACGATTAATAAGTTGTTTAAATTCAGCATTGCCAACAACTATATAACCTTTACCGTTAACAACATCCTTACGATGATTACAAATATAAGAAAGAAAATTATAACTTCTATTCTTAATATCTATACGAAGAATGTCAAGAAGCTCTCGAATAGGATTAGTATCTTCTTGTCGAACAATTTCAGTAAGGCGATTAATTTTACTCGCTACTTTAAAAGCATAAGAAACAGTTTCTTTAACTGGAGCAAGCTGGCTGTCATCACCAATAAAAATAACTTTAATTTCTTGTTTTCTACAATAAGCAAGTATATAATTAACAAGAGTACGATTAAGCATCGAACTTTCATCAATTATAAGAACTCGTGTAGTATCGCCATTAAACTTAATGCTACCAACAGGTTTGAAAGCTGGATTATTTGGGTCAAAGTCTTCAATGTCAACATCAAGACGAAAACCAAATAGTTTTTGAATAGTATCAACTTTCATTTTAGTAGCATTAGCAAGAACACGACAAGCTTTATGTGTAGGCGCAGCGCAGATAATCATAGACCTTGTATAACGACAATGTTCAATAACATATTTCATAACAAAAGTCTTACCAACACCACCAGCTCCACATAAAGCTTGTACGTTACTACTTGTAGAAAATGGAGAAGCGATAAAATCAATAAGGTTATCAACAGCCTTTTGTTGCCCTTTATTAAGAACAACAGTTTCTTGATTTCTTTTACTTGGGACAAACTCCATTATCTGTATTTACTTCTTTTTCTTTATTAATATATTCTTCATATTCTTTATAAGCATCAGATATTTCTCTTACATCAGAAGGATTGTAACGAACAATAACATGAAAACGAATAATGCCAAGAGCATCCTTAATCAAATTACCTCGTACAATAAGACCATCAGCAATAGCAGAATAGAATTTCTTATTCATACTAATTCGACTTTCTTTATCTCGAATAATCTTAATACGATGTCCATATTTATCTTTACCACGAAAATAAACAGTCTTACGTTTAAACGTTTTATGACTGTCAGGGTCAAAGAAATAAGAACCATTAAGTCCAAGATAAGGATTATTGATATAGCATTTAAGAACTCCATCAACAGTAATAACTTTACCTGTTATATCTCTTGCTATTACATCATCTTTCTTAACAGGAGAACGCTTCTTAGGTTGAAGCGCAGATAAAGAGAAATTAAACTTAACCATGACTTTAACGTTTACGAGTCATAATCTTGTTTACTTTAGCAGCAAGAATGTCTTTAGGTTTATGCTTGATATTTACATCAGCAGCGGCATCAGTATCATCTTTCTTTTCTCCTTTACGGGGTGGGACATTATCTTTATAGATTTTCTTATACCCGCAATAATTGCAAAGAAAATCCAGTTTGCCGTTAGTACTGTTACCAAGAGGAATACCATTAGCAACAACAATAACTTTGACACGAGTATCAATATTGATACCAGACATTCTTTTAAGAACGTTAACAACTCCAACTTCGTCGTATTTTCCCATAACTTTACATTGGTTAAATTAAACATATATAAATAATAAATAATTAACAAAATGAGGACAACAATGATTAGTTACGAAGAATTTGAAGATATTGTTGTAAACACACTGAAAAGGAACATTTCTTCAAATGAAGATCAAAAAAAAGCTATTTCATCTCATGCAAATGAATCTCTTTTCATAGTAGCAGGACCAGGATCCGGAAAAACTACTGTAATTGTACTTAAAATACTTAAATATATTTTTGTTGATGATATTGCTCCAGATGAAATTTTAGCAACTACTTTTACTAGAAAAGCAGCAAATGAACTGCATTCACGTATTTTAAGCTGGGGAGATCAAATTAAAAACTATCTTTTAGACAACATTGTTGAAGATGATCCTGTTAAAGAAATGGAATTGATGGATTTCATTGAAAAAAAGATAGATTTAAACAAAATCAATATTGGAACTACTGATAGTGTAGCTGAAGATTTACTGAGAATTCATAGAGAGCCTGGAACGAATCAGCCATTGGTAATTGAAGATTTCGTTACAAAGTCCGCTATGACAAATATTCTTCTTAAAGACAATATATACTTAAATGAAAATTTAAAGGAATATCTTAAAAGCTTTACACCTAAAGAAAAACTGGAAGAACCTTCAAAAATGGCAGAAATCATTCTAAATATGAAAAACAGAATGTACTATGACCAGGTGAATTTTGATGAAATCTATGATAAATTTGAAGAAGGTAGCGGAGCCAAATTAACTCTCAACTGTATAAAAGATTACGAAGATGAATTGAAAAAAAGAAATATTATAGATTTCCCAATGCTTGAATTTAAATTTCTAAATAAACTTAAAAATCATAAATTGGACATTTTTTTAGACAACATAAAAATCATTTTAATTGATGAATATCAGGACACCAATCTGATTCAGGAAGATATCTATTTTACAATAGCCGAATACGGTCTAAAAAATAATGGTAGCATAACTGTTGTAGGTGACGATGACCAGTCCCTTTATCGTTTTAGAGGAGCTACTGTAGACTTATTTACAAATTTCAAAAAACGTGCTCATGACAGGTTGGGAATTAATGTTGAAGAAATTAATTTAAAAACCAACTACAGATCCAGTGAAAATATTATCAATCACTGCAACCATTTTGTAGAACTGGATAAAGAATATCAAAAAGCCAGAGTAGATGAAAAACCTAAAATCATTGCTCCCGATTTTGACAAAGATAAAATGCCCGTTTTAGGAATGTTCAGAAATAACCCTCAAATGTTAGCCAGAGATTTAACCCTGTTAATTAATAATCTCATAAACAATGGAGAAGCCTCTCTAAAAATCAGAAGAATATTGAATAAGGATTATTATGACACATTAAATGGCAATTCCAACTTACAATCCATTAATAAACAAAAACAGAATAATGCTAAAAAAAGCAAAAATTTAGAAAAAATTACATTAAAATTAGATGAAGAATACGGCTCTGCATCAGACATAGCTATTTTATCATATTCTCCTAAAGAAATGAAAGGAAGCAATCCCACATTTAATTTTTACTTAAGGAAAAATCTTAAAAAACTGAAAAAACCTATTGAAGTTTTTAATCCAAAAGGAAGAGACCTGCAGGATGTAAAACAAGTTGAAATATTTTGCGGATTAATTCTAGAATGCATTGATCCTCATGGAATAATCCAAAAATCCGATAAGCAAATCCAGAATTTAGCTGACAGAAATATGAACCGTTGGAGATACCGGGCAATAGACCACATTAAATCAAAACCTGAACCAAACGAACCTGTTTCATTATCTGAATTTGTGATTTCATGGCAAAACCGCCACCCTAAAAACCGTGACAAATGGCCAGAAAGTGCAAGTTTAATGGAATTAGCATATAAATTGATTACATGGATTGAAGAACTTCAGGATGATGTTGAAGGAATTGTATACTTAGAAGCTATTACAAGGTCAATTAAACAAACGGGATTTTTCAATAAATATTCTGGAAATATTGTATTTACCAATTCAAAAACCGAAAGGGAATCTGTTCTTGAAGCTATATGGAATATTTTCATTCCAATAGCTACCGGAGGGGTTGGAATTGATGAAGATCTTCTTGAAACACTACCTGATGACAGAATAAACATAATGTCTATTCATCAATCTAAAGGATTGGAGTTTCCTTTAGTAATTGTTGATGTAGGCAGCAGATTTAAAAAGAACACAGTAAATACTCAAAATTTAAGATTTCCGAAACTGGAACCTAAAAACAGAAGCATAGAAGATAGTGTGCGTTGTTTCAGTTCTCTTGGAGAATCAGAAAGAAGTGAAAAGGACAGATCATTTGATGATTTAACAAGACTTTATTTCGTTGCATTTTCCAGAGCTGAAAATGTTTTACTTCTTATTGGATTATTGCCATCACTTGACGGATATGCAGTTAACAATAACCTTAAACAAATTCCTAATGTTGCCCTTGGCTGGAACAGAGACGAACAATTAGTCGGATTTGATGAAATATATTTAATATGAAAAAGGAGACTTAAAAAATGAAATTATCTTCAAGATCTAAAGCATATATGATTCCGGAATATAGTTTAACTGGAGATTTGCTATCCTTTTTAACCTGTAATTTACAGTACAGATATCAAAATAAAGGCACTCTTCCTCCGTCAATGCCTATCCAATTATGGTTTGGAGAATTTATACACGGAGTAATGGAAGAAGCTTACCTGCAGTGGGAACTGAATAAAACACCGTTTCCATGGGACTGGAAAAAAGATATCAGACCTATTGAAAATATGATTGATGCAAGGCTGCAGGTAAGAGGGCTTTATCCTCCGAAAGAACATTTCTTTTCAACAAATCATCCAAGTAATGAAAATGTTGATGTCAATGAAAGAGACCATAAAAAATTAGCCAGCGCAAGAGCCGAAAGAGCTATTAATTACTGGGGTCCTCATTTATTCCCGCTGATTGATTCTGCAGAATTGCTAATAAAAGGAATCAGAAATATGCCCAATTACGACAAAAACACCAGCCGTTCCAATTATTATGGAATTAATGGTGTTATTGATGTTTTAAGCTCATTGAAAATTAATGAAACAATTGAAAATACCAGACAAACCACATTGGATTCCTACAGAAATAAAATCATTGAATATTTAAAAAATGACAAAGAGTTCCAGGAACATATAAACAGCATTGATGGTGATGAATACGAAGTAATCATTGATTATAAGGGAATGAGAAGACCTTCAAATCAAAGGGAAGATGATGAAACATGGATTCGCCACAAATGGCAAATTTTAACATATGCCTGGCTTAGACGTCAGCAGGCAGATGCCAAACCAATTGTTGCAGGAATTATTTTCTATTTAAATGAACTTGTTCCGTCAAAAGAGGATTTGATTGTTGTTCAGCAGGATATTCACAATAACCTGACGGACATTCCAAAAGAGGGTGAATTTAAAAAAGATGTTGCATTAATTGAAAACTGGGATGAAGACGCCAAGGTTCCGGAATTAAGTTCAGAATTTAAAACAGCAAGATCAATCAGAATAATTAATATTAACAATGAGGAAATTGAAAAAGCTTTAAATGAATTCGACAATGTTGTGAATAATATTGAATCATCTTTAATTAAAGAAATCAAAGGCTGTAAAATTCAAGACGCATGGAAAGCACAGGGAGATGAAAGAACCTGTGATGCATGTGATTTCAAAACATTCTGTAAAAATAAAAAAACAAAACCAAAAGAATTTACTATTCCTTAAAATAATATATAAATAAGTGATATTATGAGTAGTTTAGAAACCAATCAAGAGTATAGTAAGATACTTGAAGACAATGTTAAATTAACCTGTAAAGCTGTAGCTGTTAAATTATTAGCCAGTGAAGAAGAGCTTCCTGAAGGCTATGATTTAATAGATGAAAAAGTCAGACATTGTGAAATGATTAGAAAAGCATCATATGGAGAAAAATTTTACAGTACCATTGAACAGCAATCCTGTTTAGGCGGAGCTGGAGCTATCGGTCTTAGAGATATGCCTCCTAAATTAGCTAGTGGAGAAAAATATTTTGAATTAGGAAGATTTAAAGATTTAAAAACAGCAAAAGCAGCTACTGAAAAACTTTCAATAATCAAAGAAAGATACTGGGGAATTGTTTATTCACCTTTAGATGAAGCTACTTTTAAACCTGATGTAGTTTTAATAATTACAGAACCTGTTGGTGGAATGAAATTAGCTCAAACTATTGTTTATTCTTCCGGAGATAAAGTAAGACCTAATTTTGCAGGTATCCAATCCCTTTGTGGTGACGCTTTAGCTAATCCATTTATAACTGGAGGAGTTAATTTTACTTTAGGCTGTGACGGTTCCAGAAATGCTGCTGATATTAAAGATAATGAAATGACCATTGGAATTAGTGGTGAAAAATTAGAAGAAGTTATTTCAAACCTACAAGCTATCTAATAACTTTAAATAATCATCATAATGATTTATATTTAATAATTCCAGCTCATTTTTTTCTTTTATTCCATAAAAAGTGTAACCATCACCAAATATTTTTCTTAAAATCGGATTTAAATTATCGTTTTCATTTTCTAAATATTTTATCATATTATCCTTAAATACCACAAAAGGCATTCCCAATCCTTCAGCAGTGTCTAACAAACCTGTTTTTCTACGTCTTAAAACAGCTATTGTTTTTTCAGGATTATCTGAATTTTTACAAACATTAATCATTTCATTAAATGTTTCACTTGATACTGTCGGCTGGTCTCCAGTTATGCAAAGTGCAAAATCAGAACTGATATTTTTTAAACCATTTAAAAGAGATACTGATAAACCTACATCAACAGGATTATTTTCTATAAACTTTACAGAATCTTTATAATTATCAAAAACAACATCTTTTATTTCATCACTGTAATGACCTAATACAACAATACATTCATCTACATTTGAGGATAATGCATTATCAATAGTTGTCTCTAAAACAGTTTTATTTTGAAACGGAAGAACAAGTTTGTTTTTTACTGAAATATTTCGGGAAATCTGATCCTTTCTCATACGGGAATTTTTACCTGCAGCGGTAATAATAGCTGAAACTGTCATAATAAACACTAAAAAAAGTAAAGTAAAAGATAAATAATTATCTTCAACTTGGAATGAATCTTTCTATCTTACCATAAATTGCCATGCCTGTACCTGAACCTTCAGTCCACATTACTATTTTGACTGGATAATCATGATTATTTGTAACTTTAATATCTTCAGAAGGATTAAATCCAAATAATACTGCATCATTATCTCCACACATACCTACTGGCAATCCAAATCCTTCAGCAAGAACAGCTGCTCTTAATACTCTAGCTGGTGGACATACACCATGAGAAGCACTGCCTCCAGGAGCATTACTATCAGAAGCAGAACCAAAATCAATATATGCTTTTCCATTTCCACTTGAATTTGGTGGAATTACTGTATTATTCCATGCATCTACAAAAGATCTTGCATTAAATTTTCTTACTCCGTCTCCATATTCAGGGTGAGAACCTAAAGAAGTAGAATAAACTTCACCATCTTCTTCTGTAACATTACCCATATACAATACAATAGGAGTGCCGTCAGGATATGCTGCCACATAATCGGACACATTATCACCAAATATGATGGACACATTACCCGCACTTATATTGTTTCTTCCGTCAGAAAAGTTAACAATTCCGCGTTCCAGTGTGAAGTTAGATTTGTCGGAATCATAATTGTACCAATTTTGAATAGTTGTAGTATTGTAATAGTTGCCTCCAAAATCAGTATTTTTAATTTCTGAAGTAGGAATTGATTCAACAACAGTACCATTTTCCACAACATCAACACCGTCAGATGTTTTGGTTAAAATCTTATAAGGTGCACTGTAACCCCATACATAAGTATGCGGAGCTTTAACAGCTAATTGATTACCTTCATAAGTCAAATAACCAGGACCTTCAAATCCCTGTGCCTTACCATAAGAATCTATACCTTCAGTGGATATTGTAGTAAAGTCAAATGGAACAGTTCCAGTTGTTAAAGTTATTAGTATACCCTGCAAATCAAGACTTTTAATCTGATGAGCCATAAAAGGCAAATTACCTAACAAAGGTACTTGAATTGATTGATTTTCACCTAAAATGGAATCCCCTTCAAACATAGACTGACCAATAGGCAAATTATAATCATTTGCAAAAGATTCACCAGTGTATGCAGTATGATTTACAAAAGAAAATGCGAATAAAAGTAAAGAAATAAAGAATAATGCCAATATTATCTTAATAGATGTACTTCTCCATTCATAACTCATATTATTTAACACCTTCAATAATAATATAACAATA
>ENA-ORMN01000114-ORMN01000114.1-human-gut-metagenome-genome-assembly--contig:-NODE-114-length-95561-cov-16.647101_pt1 | contig 95561 bp, 71 predicted proteins | sample MGYA00242102_ERZ508993 | MGnify/ENA primary metagenome ERZ508993 (study PRJEB26280, sample SAMEA2338770) | human gut metagenome | biome: human gut; feature: human-associated habitat; material: faeces...
GGATAGTGGCAGAAATGTTCCCTGAGCGTGCTACGCGGCACCGTTGGGCGACGGATAGTGGCAGAAATGTTCCCCGGGCGTGCGGCGCGGCACCCTTGGGCGACGGAAACGGGCAGAAATGTTCCCCGAGCGTGCGGCGCGGCCACCTTGGGCGACGGAATTGGGCGGAAGTGTTCCCCGAGCGTGCGTCGTGGTGCTGTTAGGCGACGGAAACGGGATCGAAGTGTTCCCCGAGCGTGAAGTGCGGCCACCTTGGGCGACGGAAGGCGGCAAAGCCGTCGCCCGGGCGTGTTTGGAAACGCTCTAGGGTGGCGGCTTTTATTTGATAAAGCGATGTCTGATAAGTGGATACTCCTATTTCAATCTGTAAGCTTCCAAAGCCTTCTCCAGTACCAGGAGCGCGCGGGCAAGGTCTTCTTTCTTAAGAACATACGCAAGCCGGACTTGATTCCTGCCAAGTCCCGGGGTGCTGTAGAATCCTGCTGCCGGAGCCATCATCACGGTCTCACCTGTGTAGCCTTCCGGGGTTCCGTCACCTTTGTACGAGAAGTCAGTCAGGCACCACGCACAGAAGTCCTCCGCGTTTTCTACAGGTAGTGACGCGATTGTATAGAAGGCTCCATTGGGCATTGGCGAATACACTCCAGGGATCTTGTTCAAGCCTGCGATAAAGAAATCACGTCGTGCGAGATATTCATCGAAGCATTCTTTTGAATATTCCTCGGTTCCTTCGATTGATGCTTCAGCGACAATCTGGCCGAGAAGTGGTGGACTGAGCCTTGCCTGGCAGAATTTAAGGATCGCTGCCATCGCTTCTTTGTTGTGACTGACTATCATTCCGATTCTCGTACCGCATTCCGAGTACCTTTTCGAGACAGAGTCTATGACCACAACATTCTGCTCAAGACCTTCAAGGCAAAGGGCTGAAAGATATGGTGCGTCCGTGTAACGGAATTCTCTGTAGACCTCATCGGCGAAGAGGTAGAGATCATGACTCAGAACGATGTCGCGAAGTCTCTGCAGTTCTTCTTCTGAATAGAGGTATCCTGTCGGATTGTTCGGATTGCAGATGAGAATGGCCTTGGTCTTGTCGGTGATCGCTTTCTCGAAGTCCTCCACTGAAGGAAGCGCGAATCCGTTCTCTATTTTTGATGTGACGGTCTTGACGGTCACTCCGGCGGTCACGGCGAACGATAGGTAATTGGCGTAACCCGGCTCGGTCATTATGATCTCATCGCCGGGATTCAGACAGGCCATGAATGTCAGAAGAAGAGCCTCAGAGCCTCCTGTTGTGACAATGATCTCATTGGCATTTACTTTTATCCCGAATTTGTCGTAATAACCGACCAGCTTGTCTCTCAGAGATTTGAGACCTTGGCTTGGACTGTATTCGAGAGTCGTTCTGGTTATTGTCTTCAATGAATCCAACGCTTTTTGAGGCGTAGGAAGATCCGGCTGCCCGATGTTTAGATGATAGACCTTTACCCCTTTGGCTTTTGCCGCGTCAGAAAACGGGGTCAGTTTTCTGATTGGTGAGGCGGGGATTTTTTCCCCACGAATAGAAATCTTCGGCATATTAATTATGTAGTTTGTCCAAATTTAGAAAAAATGTGGTTATCTTAGCAAGATAAATACAACTTTTTTAATATGAATGCCCGAATTCTTGTGGTCGATGACGAGGAGGACATCTGCGCGATTCTGAAATTCAATCTTTCCAAGGAAGGTTACGAGGTTGTGACCGCTAATTCCGCAGAGGAGGCACTGACGCTGGACATCGCGTCATTCAATCTGCTTCTTCTGGACGTGATGATGGGCGGGATGTCCGGTTTCGAGTTGACGCACAGGCTGAAAGCTGATCCTGCGACTGCCGGCGTGCCGGTCATCTTCATCACGGCGAGGGACACGGAGGACGATGCGGTGGAGGGTCTTGACATCGGCGCTGATGACTACATCTCCAAGCCGTTCTCGATCCGGGAGGTGGTTTCCCGGGTGAAGGCGGTTCTGAGGCGCACCGCGGCAAGGCGTGGGGAGGATTCGGGAATATTCATTGACGACGGGCGGAAAACCGTGACCATCAACGGGGCCGCGGCTCCTTTGACCAAGATTGAATATGAGATATTCAGACTCCTGTTCACCAACAAAGGGAAGGTTTTCCCGCGCGAGGATATTCTTTCAAAGGTTTGGCCTGACGATGTGATTGTCACCGATAGGACTGTGGATGTCAACATCACCCGCCTTCGCAAGAAGATCGGTGAATATGGGAACAGGATAGTCTCGCGCCACGGGTTCGGTTATCTATACGAGGAACAATGATAATACTGTTGTCTATAGTCGTTGTATTGCTGGCTCTTGCGTTGATTACGATGCAAGGACGGTATGTTCATCTTAAGAAATCCATAGATAAGGGGAAGGTGAGTATGTACGACAAACTGCGTGACAGTGAGGAGGATAAGACTCGCTTGAAGAGACAGCTGACTCAGAATGTGGCTCATGAGTTGAAGACCCCGGTCAGCAGCATCCAGGGCTATCTTGAGACGATAGTGTCCAACCCGGACATTGACAAAGAGACAAAGGACCAGTTCATACAGCGCTGCTATGCCCAAAGCCGCCGTCTGTCAAGCCTTCTCGCGGACATCTCGACACTCAATAAACTCGATGACGCCCCTCAGGAATATGAGTTTCAACCAGTGAATATCCCGGATCTGCTTCAATCCATCCAGCGGGACGTGTCCATGCAGATGGAGGCGAAATACGTGACATTCAGGGCTTTGGTTGGTCCGGAAGTGGCTGTGGACGGCAATCCTTCGTTGCTATATTCAATATTCAGAAACTTGACTGACAATTCCATCGCATACGGGGGCGAAGGGGTTACAATCACCGTGCAGGTCTTGTCGGAAAGCGCGGATTTCTATACCTTCAGCTTCTCTGACAATGGCCCAGGAGTGGCGTCCGAGCATATTCCTCATCTTTTTGAGCGGTTTTACCGCATTGACAAGGGACGTTCCCGCAAGATGGGAGGCACTGGTCTCGGGCTTGCGATAGTCAAGAACTCTGTGCTGCTTCATCATGGCAACATCTCTGTCCGCTTAGGCATCGCCGGAGGCCTGGAGTTCGTCTTCACGCTGCCTAAGGCGGCTTAGGCTTGCTGTAAGTGTGTGGGGGCTCTTCTCCGTTTTTTGTCACCACTTGTAATTTGGAAAAAAAATATTACTTTTGGAATATTATATTTGTTTTTATTAACTGGCGTAAGCCACAAAATCCATTTTTTTATGAAAAAAGTATTTGCCGCCCTTGCCGCCCTTGCGATGATGGTAGCGGTTGTTTCGTGCGAGTATGACTCGCCGGACATCAGGTTTCAGCAAACCACGAACTTAACGAATGATTACAGCGCTCTGGTGAATGCGCTTCTGGATCAGACCAAAACTGTTTCGGAAAAGCTTAATCTTCTTGAAAAGGCCATCAATAATCAGACTTTCACTCTTGAACAGAAGATAGAACTTTTGACAAAGGCCTACGAGAGCGGTGTCATCAAGTATGAGGAGTTGATAGGGAAGACAATCGCGGCGATCAATTCCATGAGTACTTCCGTCGCCGAGAAACTCGCCGCCATAGAAAACGCTCTTAAGACCCAAACCTCGGACTTGAGCGCGAAACTCGCTCTCATCGAGTCTTCTGTCAAGCTGGGACTTGCCGACAACGCGAAGGCTATCGATCTCGTCAGGACAGCCATCGGCTCGCTTCAGGGTTCTCTGGAGGAGAAACTTGCGGCTGTCGAGAAGGCGGTGAGGGATCAGACGACGGATCTTAGCGCGAAGCTGGTTCTTATAGAGGCGGCGGTCAAGGCCGGATTTGCCGACAACGCGAAGGCGATTGATCTTGTCAAGGATGCCATTGGCACGCTTCAGGGCTCTCTGGAGGAGAAACTTGCGGCCGTCGAGAAGGCTGTGAAAGACCAGACGACAGATTTGAGTGCCAAACTTGCGCTTATTGAAGGTGCGGTTAATTCTGGTCTTGTCGGAGAAGACAGCACGCTCGGCCTTGTTAGGAAGGCGATAGAGGCTTTGAACGCGACAGCTGGAACGGCCAATGACAAACTGGATGCGATCAGTGAGGCGGTTAATTCCCAGCTTTCCAGCCTTACCACGAAAATGGACGCAATCCGTGAGGCGTTGGAACAGGGGCTGATTGATGTGACCCAGAAGCAGGATTTGATTCTGAAAGCGATCAACAGTGCATCGACATACCATTTTACAAAGGATGAACTTCTTGAGGTTGGTGATGATTACTTGTATGTTGACGACGCTTTCTGGGTTGCCAATCACGAGAACTATGAGGTGGTAAGGGCTCTTAAGGATCTGATTCCATTGTCTTTGCCGCATAGATATAAGTTTTGGTGGAGACAAGATTCAGGCAAGTATCCGCTATCGGGCAGCGAGACCACAAGTTTTTATGGACCTCTTTACACTGAAGGAGGCATCTTGAATAGCATAATTGACAGGGATGGGGTGATTCTTGCCGTTTATATTGGTCAAAATTATGTGAATCCGGATCCTGTGCATACCAATATAAATGGTCATTCTTGTTACTATATTAAAAAGGTCCATAAAAACTGCTCATATCGTTTCTGGGTAAAGATAGGAGAACGTGCTGCCGGCAAGAATCTTAAAGTGCAGGATATGATTGGGGCAGACTCTTTCAGAAAAATCAGAAGACCTGATGGAGATTATATCGAGTACATTCATAAGTCTACGGCAATTAAATCCACAAGCGGAGTTTGGGGGTTTAGAGGATTGTATTATCCGAATCAGTATCCTGACAATTCCGTAGAGTTTATAATAGTCGAAGATAACTAATACCTCAGCATCTTATGAAAAGATATTTGTCAATCATAATATTGGCGTTGTCCTCATGCCTCTTCGCTGGCATGGGGGCGCAGGAGCGGGGAAGCAGTGCTTACCGTACCGCCACATGGAGCCTTTATGCCGAGGGCGGCGCAACAATGGCGCACGGACTGGGAATGTCAAGCGTGGACGCGGCGCCGGGCATGAATATATTCCCGGAGATCGGGGCCGGCGTCTCGTTCAACATCCGTCCGTGGATCAGATTGGGTGTGAACTACGATTTTTCCAAGTATGCCCGTGAGCAGAGATTCTCCGAGTTCCAGCCATTGGAGATTCCAGCCGGTGAGGGAACGCTTTCAGAGCAATACGGTGGCCTTGTGTATTCGAAGATGTGGACGCATTATCATGCCGCTGACCTGACCCTTGAGTTCAACATCATGGAACTGTGGAGAAACCGTCAGGACAGACGCCTCAACCTTTATGCGGGAGCCGGTTTCGGCTGGCTTTTCGCCAGTGGCAACACCTACGACATCTCGATGGGGCACGAGCGTTGGAGCGGGTCGTACAAGGAGACGATAAACACTTGGCTGGACGCTGTGAACTCCAGGCATAAGTACGATGTCGGCTATGTTCCGATGCTGCTGTCCGCCGAGTTTGACGTGAGTCCCGTTGTGACTGTGGGCGTTCAGGGTAACTACAAGCGGCTTTTCAGTTGCGATAACGCTCCAAAGGGGATCGGTACCGCCTCAGTGGTCTTGAGACTGAATATTCTTGGATCAAAATCCGGCTACAAGAGTACCGGACGCAAGTTGCGTGAGTCCGAACTCGCTTTGGCCGCGATGACCGTGTCCGGCGCGGCCGCCAAGGCGGATTGTGAGGCTTCAGGTAAGGCCAAGGACGAGGCTCTCGCGTCTGCTATGAGCGAGAACGCTTCGCTGAAAGAGCGGGTGGATGCCCTTGAGAAAGAGAACGCCGGGCTTAAGGCGCGCCGCACAAGTGAGACTCTTAAGAAACTTACCGTTCAGTTCTCCAATGACAGTTTCAGACTCAGCGCTGCCGCGAAGGCTGACCTTGACGCTTTCGCTGAACGTATGAAGGCTTTGAATGAAACCGAACTTGTCGTTGTCGGAGAGGCTTCCGCTACAGGTGCCAGCGGACATAACCAGCGGCTCAGCGAACTGCGCATCGAGACTGTGCTGGACTACCTGCGGAAGCAGGGCGTAGATTGCAGCCGGGCTTTCCGCCAGCCTCTCGGCGATTCCGGTAAGGACGCTTCCGACTCAGCCCGCAGGGCGACTGTCCTTGTTGTTTCCCGAGGCGAGTAAATGACGGATAATTAACCTGTTGGATGAATATGCTCCCGTCTGTCACAGATATGAGTATATTCACAGATAGGAGTATATTCATTCGATGTTATTGACAATATTCATTTTTTATTAATAGGCGAAAGCCACTGAAAACCGATTGTATGAAAAGATTTCTTCTAACCCTGTCCGTCTGTTCGCTGGTGGCGGCGGTTGCCTCGTGTGAGTATTACTCCCCGGACATCAGATTTGAACAGACGATCACGAATGACTACACTGAGATTGTTAAGGCTTTGCAGGACCAGACAATGAGTATTTCAAAGAGATTGGAGCTTTTGGAGGAGGCCTTGAAAAGTCAGACCATGACTCTTTCGGAGAAGATGGATCTTCTTGATGAGGCCTTGAAGAACCTTTCCCTGACACTTTCCCAAAAGATGGAACTCTTGACGAAGGCCTATGAGAACGGAGTCCTCAAGTACGAGGAGATGACCGGCAGACTCATAGCCGAGATCAATTCAATGAACGTCACCACGGCGGAGAAGCTTGACGCTGTCAAGAAGGCGGTCGAGGCTCAGTCCGCTGACCTGTGCGCCAAACTTGACCTGATAGAGAAGGCTCTTGCCCTCATAGCCGAGAAGGCGGAAGAAGGGTTCGACAGCAACGCCGAGGCGATAGGCCTTGTTAAGGCGGCGATCGAGTCGCTTTCTGGTTCACTGGAGGAGAAACTTGCGGCGATCGAGTCCGCCGTCAAGAGCCAGACCACCGAGCTGAGCGCCAAGCTGGTGCTGATCGAGGGTGCGGTCAATGCCGGTTTTGCCGACAACGCGAAGGCTATCGGCCTTGTGGAGGATGCCATCGGATCCCTTGAGGGCACGGTGGAGACAAAACTGGACGTGATCAGGAGGGCGATCAACAAGCAGACAAAGGAACTGGGTCAGAAGATGAACCTGATCAGGGCTGCGGTAAAGAATAGCTTTGTCAAGAACGCCGAGGCGATTGATCTCGTGAAACAGGCTGTCGAGTCTCTCGAAGGGGCAATGGATGAGAAACTTGACGCGATCAACAAGGCGGTGGGCGACCAGACTGGCGCGTTGTCTGAAAAACTGGCGGCGATCGAGGGCGCTATCCAAGGCGGCCTTGTCGGAGAGGACAGCACGCTCGGCCTTGTGAAGAAGGCGATAGACGCCTTGAACGCGACGGCCGGCACGGCCAACGACAAACTGGACGCTATAAAAGATGCGATAGATTCTCCTATGTCAGGGCTTAACGTGAAGTTGGATGCGATAAAGGAGGCCGTGGCAAAGGGCTTGGCAAGTGTGACCGAGAAGCAGGATTTGATTCTGGCCGCGCTTAACAGTGAATCCTCTCATAATTTCACAGAAGACGAACTGATTGAGGTCGGGAATGACCATCTGTATGTGGACGCTTATTTCTGGAAGAATCATGCACAGGATGATTACGAAATAAATAAAGTGCTTAAAAAAATGCTCCCGCTCTGTTTCCCGGGCTCCTTTGAATTTGTCTATCGAAAGGATGGCGTTGACTATCCTCTTTCCGGGAACAAGGAGGGAAGTTCTTTCGGAAGGTTATATAATAAAAATTCTCATCCGAGTATAGATCCGCTGGATGAATTGATTCTGGCGGTGTCGTTGCGTGAAGATGGGAAACCTAACGTTTCGCCACTCAACGGGCATGATTGTTATTGCCTTCAAAAGGTGTATAAGGATGCGTGGTATGACTTTGGGGTAGCAAAAGGGGGAATGGCCAAAGATAAGGAGCTGAAGTGTATTGTTCCGGCCAGCAAGGACGACTCATTCGGAAGGCAGAACAGTACCGAGATACGTTATTCTGTCAGGCTCAAGGCGGAAAAGATAGATGGTGTTTTCGGTTTCCGAGGTCTGCCGACCAAAAACTACATACTTGTCTTTGCCGACAAGTAAAAGTAATAATCCTCATCGTGGAGAGTAAATAACAGATACTAAACGCACTAAATGGATGTCCTCCTACCCGTTATGGGTAGGAGGACATTAGTTTAATATTATGATATTCAGATGATTGTCTTCCACGGCGAAACAGTGGTATGCTGGTGTAGTGCCACCATACCACTGTTCCCTACTCCCGGAAGCCTTTCGAGGCGCGGAGGAGGTGACGGAGTGAGCTGGTGAGCTCACGTGTCTCCTGAAGGAGGTTCAGATAGAGGTAAGCGACTGTGATATTCTCCTTGGAGGACTGCATCCGCTGCATCTGTGCCTCACGGGCTTTCTCAAGGCAATCCTTGAGTTCCTCGGCCTCGCGGCGGACATCATCGACCTCGCCGTAGGAATCGGTCTGGAGAATCTTCCCGGTGCGCCTCAGCAGGAACAGCACCGTGTCCCTCAATGGGATATATTCCTTGACCTGCTCCTTGCTCAGCGGCACGAAGTTGTTGTCCACGTGTTCCTCGCACGGGTCGGCTATTCGCCTGAGGCAGTAGAGGATCTCCTCGCAGGAGTTCCTGCCGAGATGGAACCATGTGTTCTTCTCCATCGCGATCTCCGGATCGATCCGGCGGAAGCCGACCATCTCCTTGCGGCGGCAGTTCTTCAGCTCGTCCCTCTTGCGCCTCATCGTGTCCTCGGCCTTGTGCAGCATTCCAAGATCCTCCTTGATGAAGCCATCGGTGATCTGGCGGAAGGTCGTGTTGACATATTCAAGGAAGTCGGACTGACTGTCGGCTATGTGCTTGCTCAGAAGCGTAAGGATCTCGCTCTTGTCGGTGCTGAGCATCATCTGGTTGAAGGTCACGTCTCCGTTCTCTTCCTCCGCCTTTTTCTTGTAGCGGATGTTGCTGCGGATGAGCAGGAAGATCGCGAGCGCCATCATGATGCAGGCGGCGACGAAGCCTCCGACGTGCATCAGCATAGCCACGAGGAAGCAGAGAATGAAGGCCGCTCCGGCTGTGATGAACCAGCCTCCGATGACGGAGACGACACCAGTCACTCTATAGACAGCGCTCTCTCGTCCCCAGGCACGGTCGGCCAGAGAGGAACCCATGGCTACCATGAATGTGACGTAAGTTGTTGAAAGAGGTAGTTTAAGGGATGTTCCGAGGGCTATCAGCAGACCTGCCACAACCAGATTGACCGTGGCCCTGACCTCATCGAATGCCGCTCCTTCCGGAAGTCTGGCCTCGTCGGTGTTGAAACGCTTCTCGCACCAGGCCTTGACGTTGTCCGGAACGACATCCTGGAAGAAATTGGCGGTGTTGTTGGAGAATCTGACCAGAACCCTGGCGATCTTCGACGAGCCGAACATCTCGTCACCCTCGCTCTGCCTGGAAAGATCCACGGAGGTCTTGATCACGTTGTGGGCTTTCTTCGATGTCGCGAGCGAGAACACCATCACCGCGCCTGCCGCCACAAGGAATATCATCGGACTTTTGGCCGGTCCCTCAAGGGATGACATCATGAAGGTGGAAGGGTCCGAGGCTCCGCTTGCGGCAAAGTCAGTGTAGGCGGAATATCCCGCCAGAGGCACTCCGATGAAGTTGACGAGGTCGTTGCCGGCGAATGCCATCGCAAGGGCGAAAGTTCCCATCAGTACCAGAATCTTGAACACATTGACTTTCAAGAAATAAAGGACCTGCATGATGGCTGTTGACGCGAGGAAGCATATTCCCAGAATGGCAAGGGTGTGACTTTGGATATATTCGTGGATTTCTGGCGTGACGAAGGACATGCTTTTGATGCCTTTGAACAGCATGAAGTAGAAGATGGCTGTCGTGGCGACGCCACCGAATATTCCGATCTTCCACTTGAGGTTCTTCTTGTAGGTGAATGTGAAGACAAGACGGGAGATGTACTGCAGGACGATTCCGAAGAAGAACGCTATGGCGACGGAAACGAATATGGCCATGATCATGCCGAGCGCCTTCTCCGTGTTCATCAGGTCGCCTATCGTAAGTCCGGTTGTGTCGTTCGCAAGTTTCAGCAACACAAAAGCAGTCGTGCCTCCAAGCAACTCAAACACAAGGGAAACCGTTGTCGAGGTCGGAAGCCCGAGGTTGTTGAATATGTCAAGCAGGATCACGTCAGAGATCATCACGGCGAGGAAGATGAACATCAGCTCCTTGAAGGAGAACATCGCCGGATGGAATACTCCATTCCTTGCGACTTCCATCATTCCGTTGCTCATCGTCGCTCCCATGAACACTCCGACAGCGGCCACGATGATGATTGTCCTGAACTTGGCCACTTTGGCGCCTATCGCTGAGTTCAGGAAGTTGACGGCGTCGTTGCTGACTCCGACCATCAGGTCGAACACCGCCAGCACGAACAGGAACACCACAAACACAATGTAAATCTCACTCATAATTATTCTCTACTATTACGAACGCAAAATTCACCATAAAATGTTACCGGACGATTGCAACCGTGTTACATTTCGGTTACAATCTATTGTTTGTATAGGTGGAGCTTCGGCAAGCCCAAAGCATAGCCACTTGACAGCGGAAAAATCAAATGGCGGATTTTGGTAACGTGCAAAATCCGCCATTTGCCTTTTTTCCGCTGTCATCAAGCACGGTAGAAGCCGGCTTATGATTGTGTGTGCCCCTGTCTGGGTATAATGTTCCAACCCTTGAACCGAAGTGACTACACAACATAAAAATCCCTCTGAAAGATTTCCAGAGGGATAGCAAATGGATGTGTCGGAAAATTATTTAGCCTTACCCTGCTTGGCCACAGCCTCCTGCTTGCGCTTCAGCTCCTCAGGATCAGCGAGATAGTAATCCTTCACGAGATTGAGGTCGTCATCGAACTCGAACACGTAAGGAGTCGCTGTCGGGATGTTCAGGCCGACGATGTCAGCGTCTGAGATGCCCTTGAGGTGCTTTACGACACCACGGAGGCTGTTGCCGTGAGCCACAACCACGATGTTGTCGTGCTGCTTTAGGGCAGGGAAGATCTCGCACTCCCAGTAAGGCATAACACGCTCGATGCAGTTCTTAAGAGCTTCTGTGCGAGGAATGTACTGGTCTGGAACGAGAGCGTAGCGAGGATCCCTGGTAGCGCTGTTAGGATCGTCCTCAGGAAGGTTGTGAGGAGCCACGTCGAAGCTGCGGCGCCAGATGAGCACCTGCTCGTCACCGTACTTCTGGGCGGTCTCGGCCTTGTTCAGACCCTGAAGCATTCCGTAATGCTTCTCGTTGAGCCTCCAGGTCTTCTTTACAGGGATCCAGTCGAGATCCATAGCGTCGAGGACGTTGTTGAGGGTCTTGATGGCTCTCTTAAGATAAGAGGTGTAGGCCACCTCGAAGGTGATTCCGGCCTCTTTGAGGGCCTTTCCGGCGTCGAGGGCTTCCTGAACGCCCTTCTCGCTGAGGTCAACGTTGGTCCAACCGGTGAACCTGTTCTCTTTGTTCCACTGGCTCTCGCCGTGACGGATAAGTACAATTCTTTTCATATTCTTGAAAATTTTGGTTTATTCCAATTGCCCGGTCACTGAGCATGTCGAAGTGACCGGGCTGCAAATTTACATCATTATTCCGATTCGTCAAATTGGTTGCCCATAATCATAAGCAGCTTGTCGCCGACCTTGAGCTTGACTGATCCGTCAGGAACAATCAACTCACCGTCCCTCTTTATCATCACAACACGGGTCCCCTCCGGTAATGCGACTTCCTTAAGTGTGTCACCGGCAGCGAGATCCGTCTCCGTCAGCCTGTGATCCATCAACTTGCCGGCCTCCTCCGGAATCTCGATGCCGAAAGTCTCCGGAGCCTTCTCCTGAGGCAGGGCAAGGTTCAGCTTGCGCGCCACCGCAGGAATGCTCATGCCTTGGATCAGCATGGAAACCATCGTGATGAAGAATACGATGTTGAAGATCTGTCCGGAGCCCGGAATGTCAGCCACGACAGTGAATATGGCGAAGATGATCGGAGTGGCTCCTTTCAGACCTACCCAGGAGATGAACACCCTTGCCCTGAACGAGAGCTTCCTGAAAGGCAGGAGCGAGATGAACACCGCCAACGGACGGCCTATAAAAGTAAGGAATATTCCGATGAGAAGTGCCACGGGAGCCACGGACAGCATCTCCTTAGGGTTCACGAGAAGCCCAAGCGTGAGGAACATTCCCATCTGCATCAGCCAGGTGACCGTGTCGCTGAACCTGAAGACCTCTCTCTTGTGGGTCATCGGCTTGTTGCCTATGATCACACCGGCGAGGTAGATGGCGAGGAATCCGTTGCCGTTGACGAGTCCGGTGATCGAGTAGATGAAGAACCCGATGCTCAGCACGAGGATGGCATAGAGTGAGGCTCCGTTCAGTTTCAGTTTCCCGAGAGCCCAAGAGAAAGCCCTGCCGAGACCCACACCCATAATAGCTCCTATTCCAAGCTGCATCGTGAATGTCAGCAAGGCGTTGCCGATCATCCGTGGGTAGTCGATGTCGATTCCGGAGGCCGGCTCGAAAAGCTGCTGGGCGCATTGGATCAGCACGATGGTGATGACGTAGGCCATCGGATCGTTGGAACCGGACTCCAGCTCAAGGACCGGCTGGAGGTTCTCCTTCAGCTTCATCTTTGCGTTCCTCAGGATGTTGAACACTGACGCTGAGTCGGTTGACGACATCACGGCCGCAAGCAGAAAGCACATCACGGTGGACATTCCCTCGGAGAGGTGTCCCACCCTTGTCAACAGATAAATGAATCCGCCCGTGAACAAGGCCGTCAGGAACACCCCGACGGTGGACAGCACGATTCCTTCTTTTAGTACGGGTTTTATCGTGTCGAACTTCGTCTCAAGACCGCCGCAGTATAGGATTACACATAGCGCTATGGTACCGATGAACTGTGCGATGTGGAAATTGTCGAACGCGAGTCCTAATCCATCGACACCGAACGCCATTCCGACGACGATGAACAGGAGCAGGACCGGGATTCCGAACTTGAAACCGGCCCGGCTGATGAGTATCGCCGTGAAAATCAGGATGGATCCGATGAGGAGTATGTTCTCCGGTGAAAAATGTATCATAGTGTTGTCCTGTGTTTCTTTTCGTAGTCCCTGCACCAGTCCTGTAGCGGGCATTCCCCGCATTTGGGCTTCCTGGCGGCGCAGATGTAGCGTCCGTGCAGGATGAGCCAGTGGTGCGCCCTGGCCCGGAGGCTTTCCGGGATGTGTGCCTCAAGCTCTTTCTCGACAGCGTCCACCGTCTTCCCGTCCGAGAGCCCCATCCTGTGAGATACCCTGAACACGTGGGTGTCCACGGCGATCACCGGCTTGTCGTAGATCACCGAGACAAGCACATTGGCCGTTTTCCGCCCTACTCCGGGCAGCGTCATCAGGCTGTCGATGTCCGACGGGACCTCGCCGTCGAAATCGGCCACCAGCCTGCCCGCCATCCCGACAAGGTGCGCGGCCTTGCTGTTCGGGTAGGAAACGCTCTTGATCACCGCCAGCACGTCTTCGACCGGCGCGCCGGCCAGATCCTCGGGAACCGGGAACCGGCGGAACAGTTCCGGCGTGACCATATTCACCCTTCTGTCAGTGCATTGCGCGCTCAGGATCACCGCCACAAGCAGCTGGAAAGGCGATCCGTAGCGCAGTTCCGTCTGCACCTCGGGCTGGTTCGCCTCGAACCATGATAGTATGTGGTGGTACCTGTCTTTCTTCAGCATAGGCGGCCTTGGAAGGTCTTAAATGGTCAGTGCCAGGTCGATGACCTCTTCGTTGAGGCTCTCGTTGCATCTCTCGTCCTTGCAGACGAAGACCCTGCCGGGATATTTCTCGAATATGTTTCTGTTGTGGGTCACCATCACGACCGCCGTTCCGTCCTCCTTGTTGATTCCGGTAAGAAGCCGGAGGATGCCGTCAGCTGTCTCGTTGTCCAGATTGCCGGTCGGCTCGTCGGCGATGATGAGACGCGGCCTGTTGAGCAAAGACCGTGCGATGGCCACCCTCTGCTGCTCGCCGCCGGAAAGCTGGTGAGGCATCTTGTGGGCCTTGTTCTCCATCCCCACGTCGTGAAGCACTTCGCTGATCCGCCTGTCGGTCTCGTTCCTGTCCTTCCATCCTGTCGCCTTCAGCACGAACTCCAGATTGCTTTCCACGCTCCTGTCCATCAGCAGCTGGAAGTCCTGGAACACCACCCCGATCCTGCGCCTGAGGAAGGGGATGTCCTTGTCCTTGAGTTTGTCGAGCCTGAACCCGCAGACCTCTCCGGTTCCGCCGGCCAGAGGGTTCTCACCGATCATCGTGCGGATGATGGATGTCTTGCCGGTTCCGACCTTCCCGACGATGTAGACGAAGTCCGCCGGGAATATCTCCATGTCGAGTCCGTAGATCACGGGGCTTTCCCCGTTGAGGATGTCCGCGCCCTTGAATGAAACAAGCGGCTCGTTTTTTGATGCTGATAGCGCTTTCTCTTCCATAGTAAACGCAAATATACTTTATTTTTAGTAAATTTGTAGAATATTATTATTGGTAAGATTAACATAAAAAACAGATATGAAAAGCAAGTTTGTCGCAGTGCTTCTGTCAGCGTTGTCCCTAACGACGGGGGCGGCGCTGCGGGCTCAGGAGGCCATCCCTGACCGGTTCCGTGGAGCGGAGGAACTCTACGATCACGGAATGTTCGAGCGGGCCGGAAGCATTTTCGGATCGATCTACAAGGAAACCGGGGACGTGCTGGCGGGAGGCTATGAGGCTCTCTGCGCCGTGAGGCTCCAGGCGAGGGGGAACGAGACTCTGGCCGATGAATATGTGGCTGGCCATCCTTACTCCGGTCTCGTCCCTCAGATCCATTTCTATAAGGCGTTGAACGCCTTCGACCGCCAGGACTTCAAGTCCGCCATACACGAGTTCGGGAAGGTGGCCGGAGAGAGGCTTCCTGACGCGCTGGTGGCGGAGTATTCCTTCAAGGAGGCATATTCATACTTCGAGGAAGGTGACCTCTTGAAGGCAAAGTCCCTTTTTGAGAAGGCTGACAAGATGGCCCATTCGGACTACACCGCGCCGTCGAGGTATTCCCTGGGCTACATCAACTACACCGAGAGGAATTTCGACGAGGCCTACGAGTGGTTCGCGAAGGCGGGCAGGGATCCGCGTTTCAAGGAGATGTCCGACTACTACATGACCGATTGCCGATTCATGAAGAAGGACTATTCCTACGTCCTTAAGCACGGCCTGGACCTCTATGACAACGCTCCTGATGAGCGCAGGAGCCATCTGGCGAGGATCATTTCGGAGTCCTATCTGGCAAAGGGTGACACAGAGAAGGCCAAGGAGTTCTACGACAGGATCGGGAAGAGCGACAAGGACATGGACCGCGATGACTTTTTCTACGCCGGATCGGTCCTTTTCGCCACCGGGGATTTCAAGGGTGCCATCGACAACTTCTCGATGATGAGGGACAGGACAGACTCCCTCGGCCAGATCGCGAACTACCAGCTGGCCTACAGCTACATCAAGACCGGCAACAAGGTGGCCGCCCTGGACGCGTTCAAGGACGCTTCCCAAAGGGCGTACAACCCTGACATCCAGGAGGACGCCCATTTCAACTACGCCAAGCTGTCATTCGACCTGAACCATAACCCTTCGGTCTTCAACGACTACATGTCGAAGTACTCCGACAAGAAGAAGGGCGACCGGATCTTCAGCTACATGGCGCTCGCCTCGCTGTACAACCACGACTATTCCGGAGCCGTCGAGGCCTACTCGCACATCGACCTGCTGGACAAGAACCAACGGGCCAACTACATGAAGGCCAACTACCTCCGGGCTGAGCAGCTGATCGGCACGGGTTCATGGAGCGACGCCGTTCCGTTCCTCAGGGCGTCGTCCTTCTACGCCGACAGGAGGTCCTCGTTCTCTCAGCTGTCGCGCTACTGGCTGGCTGAGTCCTACTATCGCAGCGACCAGTTCGACAAGGCGCTGGACACATTCAAGGAGCTTTACAACAACTCCGCACTCGACGGCAAGGCGGAGGGACGCCTGATCCCTTACGACATGGCTTACTGCTACTTCCGCACCGGCGACTACACCAGCGCGGCCAAGTGGTTTGATGAATATCTTTCCGGCTCCGGCCTCTCCGAGGGCGAGGATGCAGCCGTGCGCAGGGCCGACTGCGATTTCGCCCGCAAGGACTACAAGACGGCGGTTGCTGAATATGAAAAGGCGCTTAAGAGGTTCCCTTACAAGGACAACCTCTACCCTAACTACCGCGCCGGAATCGCCTACGGTCTGCTTGGCGACACGGATGGCAAGATCTCCTTGCTTTCCAGGGCATTGAAGGCTAAGCCTTCGACCGAGTACTATCCGGAGGCGATGTTCGAGCTTGGAAGAGCCTATGTGTCGGCCGGCAGGAATGACGATGCCGTCATGACATTCGACAAGCTTCGCTCCTCGACCGGTGACAAGACCATCGTGGCCCGGTCGCTGATCGAGCTGGGCATGATCTCAAGGAATATGTCCGAGTACGACAAGTCTCTGGACTACTACAAGCAGGTGATCTCCGAGATGCCCGGCACCGAGTACGCGCAGGACGCTCTTCTGGCCATCGAGTCCATCTATCAGTCACAGGGACGTGTGGATGAGTACATCGACTTCGCCGACAAGGCTGGTGTCATCAAGGACAAGTCCGACGGCGAGAAGGAGGCCATGTACTTCAACGCCGCCGAGCAGATCTTCATGACGGAGAACTACAACAAGGCCTTGACCTCCTTGATGGCCTACCTGGAGCGCTATCCTTCCGGACAGAAAGTGCCTGCGGCGGAGTTCTATGTGGCTGAATGCTACAGGAACATAGGCAAGAAGGAACAGGCGTGCGACTGGTACACGAAATCACTGTCGAGAGGCTCCGAAAGCTCGTTCGCCGAGACGGCCATGCTGAATTTCTCAAGGCTGTCGTACGATCTCCAGCGCTATAAGGACGCCTATGGCGGCTACTCCTCTTTGCTCGAGGACGCCAGGATTGACAACAACAGGCACACCGCGAGGGTCGGCATGCTCAGGTCGGCATTCAAGGCCGGCGACTGGACATCCGCCATCTCCTGCGCCGACAGGGTCAGGGAAGACAGCAAGAGTACTGCCGAGGAGATCAGGGAGGCGGAATATTCAAAGGCCAAGTCATTGCTTTCGATGAACGAGCGCTCCGCCGCCTATGAGATTTTCGCTGCCCTGAGCGCCAGGCCTTCCACTTCCGAGGGTGCCGAGGCGGCCTACATGATCATCCTGGACGCCTATGACCAGGGCAAGTACGACAGTGTCGAGAAGAAGATCTATGCCTTCGCCGAGAAGGCCGGGGACCAGAGCTACTGGCTCGCCAAGGCGTTCATAGTACTTGGCGACTCGTTCGCCGAGCAGGATAACCTCCAGCAGGCAAAGGCCACCTTCGAGAGCGTCCTGAACGGCTACAAGCCAGCTTCCGGCAAGAGTGACGACGTGCTGGACAACGTCAGGATGAGACTCGACAAACTTAAGAATATGGAGCGCTAATGAATATGAAAAGAATATATCTTGTCTCCGCGGCCATGCTGATGTCCGCCGCGGTTTCGTTCGGACAGAACTTCAATCCTACTGTTGAGGTCACGAACACTTATCAGGGCAGCCCGTCCGAGGCACACAAGCCTTTGCTGGCGATGAATGTGCCGGATTCCCTGCTCAGATTCGATCTGGACTTTGACTACGAGGTCTTCAACAAGCCCTATCAGGGAGCCTACAGCTTCAAGCCCTACATGCTTGACATGAGACCAGGGAAGGACGCGTGGAGAGGACGTAAGCTCTACCTGAAGGCTGGAGCGGGCTACACGCTCCATCCTCAGCTGGAGTTCGTGTACAGTCCCGAGCTGAAGGGTCCGTTCCAGATGAGCGTGTATGCTTCGCACAAGTCCTATTTCGGCAGCTATCATGGGTTCAGGACGGAACCGGAGGACGGGTTGTACCGCCTGAGGAAGTCCGGGGAGAGCTACAGCGGACACGACGCCTTGACCACTGCCGGCTTCGACGGACTCTGCAATTGGGACAGGGCGATCCTGTCGTTCGGCCTCGGCTACTACGGCGTGGCCGCGAAGGATTCGGTGATGTCACGCACCTTAAACGCCTTCGATTTCAATGCGAGGATCCGTTCCAACAACGATGCGGAGACATATTTCCTCTACGATGTGGCGTTCAGGGGCAGGCTGGCCGGCGACAATCTGGATCTCGGCCCGCTGTCGCTGGCGGGACCGGGCAAAACGTGGACCCGGGTCTCCGCCGACAGGCTGAGCGAGTCCATGCTCGCCATGGACGGTCTGGCCGGGATGGTGTTTGACAGAAACCGCAGCATCCTCGTGGGATTTCAGGGAGAGTCCGCTTCCTACAGCCGTTTCTACGACGGAGGCATAGGACGTGTCGCACTGACTCCTGGCTACAGGGTCAGATCCGGTCGCTGGGACTTGAATCTGGGCGTGAGACTGGAGCTTATGTTCAGGGACGACGCTTCCGACACATTGTCTTTCCGCAGGATGGGCGGGGGCAAGGGGCAGATTGTCTACCCTGATGTCCATGTAGGGTTCACTGCCGGTGACAATGTGGCGATCTACGCCGACGCCACGGGCGGAAGCCGTCTGAACACATATTCATCGCAGATCTCGCGGTGCCGCCATTTCAATCCGTCGTTCCTTCTTCCTTCGGATCTGAGCCTGATGACATCGCCGGTTGACAACACGGTCGAGAAACTCAACGCGAGGATCGGTGTGAAAGGTAACGTGGCCTCGGTTTTCCAATATGACATTAACGGCGGTGTCGCTCTCTACGATAACCTTTTGATGGAATCCGGCAGGTTCGACCAGTCCGTCTTTTCGCCTGACGTGGCATATTCAAATGCCAATCTCGTCTATGCCAATGCCTTGTACGGGGTGCGGACAAAGCGGTTCATGGTTGATGCCGATCTGCGGTTCAGGAATATGTCGTTCCAGGACAAGGATGCGGACAACCTTGGATTCGCCCTTCCGAAGTACAGCGGCGACCTGAGGGTGACGTACAACATCAGTTCCCGTCTGTATGCCGGCCTGGCTTTGGAGGCTTCCTCCTGGCGTGAGGGCAGGGTGGAGAAGGTCGCTTTCGGATCGGATGACGGCGGCCTGACTTTCGGCGCCGGTGTGGTCTCCCGGGAGATTGTGAAGGTCAGGGTTCCGGGCTATGTGGATCTTGGCGTGAACTGCGGCTACAGGTTCAACAGAAAACTGGAGTTCTGGCTTGAGTCGGGCAATCTGCTTTGCCAGGCGATCCAGCGGAATCCTTTCTACGCGGAGAAAGGACTTTGGGCATCGCTGGGAGTGAGACTCAGCCTTTAGACCCGTTTAGGATTATTCTTCTAATTGGGGGCAATGTGGAAAAAATTTCGCATTGCCCCCAATTTTTCGTAAATTTGTCAGTTTTATGGACAAACCATATACAGTTGGTAAAAACAGACAATTAGGATATGATTGAGAACGAAGAGATGAAGAAGGCGGAAGAACAGTATTCCGCAAGTAGCATCCAGGTGCTGGAAGGGCTTGAGGCGGTGAGGAAAAGACCATCGATGTACATCGGTGACATCGGCGAGAGGGGACTCCATCATCTTGTTTATGAGGTTGTTGACAATGGTATCGATGAGGCGATGGCCGGCTATTGCACCGAGATCGGTGTGACCATCCTCCCCGACAATTCCATCAAGGTCACCGACAACGGACGAGGCATCCCTACCGGAATGCATCCGAAGGAGCATCGTTCCGCACTGGAGGTAGTGATGACCGTCCTCCATGCCGGAGGCAAGTTCAACAAGGACAGCTACAAAGTGTCCGGAGGACTCCACGGAGTCGGCGTCTCCTGCGTGAACGCCCTTTCCGACAGCCTCGTGGCGGAGGTCCACCGCGAAGGCCACATCTTTGTGCAGAAATATTCAAAAGGCAAGCCGCTGGGTCCAGTGGAGATTGTCGGCGACTGCGACGACACCGGTACCATCATCACCTTCCATCCGGACGCGACCATATTCTCGCAGACCAATGTCTACAAGTATGACACCCTCGCCGCCAGGATGCGCGAGCTCGCCTACCTGAACAAAGGCATCAGGATCTCCATCACCGATGAGAGGGAGCTGGTCGATGAATATGTCACCGACGAGAACGGCAATTCCAAGCCGACAGGCAGGCAGCACTACCGCAGGGACGTCTTCTATTCGAAGGACGGTCTGAAGGAGTTCATTGAATATCTTGACGCCGGCGCGACGCAGCTCATCCCTGAGCCGGTGTGTGTGCAGAATGACAAGGTGATCCCGATCGACATCGCCCTCTCGTACAACAACGGATTCTCCGAGAAGATATATTCCTACGTCAACAACATCAACACCATAGAGGGTGGTACCCATCTTCAGGGTTTCAAGATGGGGCTTTCGCGCTCGTTGAAGAACTATGCCGAGAAGAACAATCTTCTCGCGAAGTTCAAGGGTGACCTTGCTCCGGAGGATTTCCGTGAGGGTCTGACGGCTGTGGTCTCCGTGAAGATCGCCGAGCCGCAGTTCGAGGGACAGACCAAGACCAAGCTGGGTAACCCGGAGGCCACCTCCGCTGTGTCGCAGGCCACTTCCGCGGCCATGGATCAGTACCTTGAGGAGCATCCGAAGGAGGGTAAGCTGATAATTGAGAAGATCGTGCTTGCCGCCACCGCCCGCAGCGCCGCCCGCAAGGCCCGCGAGATGGTGCAGAGAAAGACCGCGATGACGGGAGCCGGCATGCCGGGCAAGCTGGCCGACTGCTCGGAGAGAAATCCGGAGCAGTGCGAGATCTTCCTTGTCGAGGGAGATTCCGCCGGCGGAACGGCGAAGCAGGGACGCGACAGAAGGATCCAGGCCATCCTTCCGCTTAGAGGAAAGATCCTCAACGTGGAGAAGGCCGCCGGAGACCGCGCTTTCGACAGCGAGGAGATCCGCAACATCTACACCGCCCTCGGAGTGACCGTGGCGCAGGAGGATGAGAACGGCGAGAAACGGATGGATCTGAGCAAGTTGCGTTACCATAAAGTCATCATCATGACCGATGCCGATGTCGATGGAAGCCACATCGCCTGTCTGATCCTGACGTTCTTCTTCCGCTACATGTTCGACCTCATCAAGAACGGCTATGTCTATCTTGCGACACCTCCGCTCTACCTTGTCAAGAAGGGAAAGGAAGAGGTCTATTGCTGGACAGACGAGCAGAGGTTCGAGGCCACGGCCCGTCTCGGTAAGGGATCCGACAAGGGCGTGACTGTCCAGAGGTACAAGGGTCTTGGAGAGATGAGCGAGATGCAGCTTTGGGACACAACGATGGATCCGTCCAAGAGGCGGCTGCGCAAGATCACGATCGACAACGCCGCCGAGGCCGAGAGGACATTCTCGATGCTTATGGGCGACGATGTCCCTCCGAGAAGGCAGTTCATCGAGGAGAACGCCCACTACGCTAATATTGACGCATAAATAATTAAAACAGAATACAAAATGCTTGACATTTTTGACAGAATCGAAAGGGACTCAGGCGGTCCTATCGGACAGTATTTCAATCAGGGCTTCGGCTATTATATGTATCCGAAACTTGAGGGCGAGCTTGGCCCTCATATGACATTCAACGGGAAAGAGGTCCTGAACTGGAGTCTGAACAACTATCTCGGACTCGCTAACCATCCTGAGGTGCGCAAGGCTGACGCCGAGGGTGCCGCTAAGTGGGGACTGGCCTATCCAATGGGAAGCCGTATGCTTTCCGGCCACACCGCCCTGCACGAGAAACTTGAGAGGATGTTCGCTGATTTCGAGAAGAAGGAGGACGCGTTCCTGTTCAACTTCGGCTATCAGGGAATCGTCTCCGCGATCGACTGCCTTACCGCCCGTCACGATGTGATCGTCTATGACGCTGAGGCTCACGCCTGCCTCCTTGACGGAATCCGTCTCCACATCGGCAGCAAGTACAAGTACCGTCACAACAACATCGTTGACTGCGAGAAGGTGCTTGCGAGAGCATGCAAGGAAGCCGAGGAAAGCGGCGGAGGTGTCCTTCTCATCACCGAGGGCGTTTTCGGTATGACCGGTGCGATGGGAATCCTCGACCAGATCGTCGAACTCAAGAAGAAGTACAGCTTCCGGATATTCATTGATGACGCGCACGGATTCGGCCTCCTTGGCGAGCACGGACGCGGAACTTCCGAGGAACTGCACTGCATGGACGGCATCGATCTTTACATCGGCGCGTTCGCGAAGTCGATGGCCTCGATCGGAGGCTTCATCGCCGGTCCTCGCAAGATCATCAACTACCTGCGTCTGAACATGCGTTCGCAGATGTATGCCAAGTCACAGCCGATGGCGTTCGTGTACGGCAACATCAAGCGTCTGGAGATCATCATGTCAAAGGAAGGCGACGAGCTCCGCAAGAAGTGCTGGCACGTGACCCACACTCTTCAGGAAGGCTTCAAGAAACTCGGATTCGACATCGGCGAGGCACAGGCCTGCGTCATTCCTATCCACATTGACGGCGGAGGTGTCGCACAGGCCACCAAGATCGCGATGGATCTCCGTGAGAACTACCGCATCTTCTGCTCCATGGTCATCTATCCGGTGATCCCGAAGGGCATGGTCATCTTCAGAATCGTCTGCACGGCAGCGCACACCAAGGAAGACATCGAGTACACGCTCAACGCTTTCAAGGAGATCAAGCAGAAACTTGACGCCGGTGCCTACGACGGAGATGACATCGCGGTTAAGACTATTATGTAATTAATTGCAGATTAGGTACTTCTATGCGTCCTGAATATTTCAAGGATAAGGTTGTCATCATTACGGGAGCCAGCTCTGGGATAGGGTTGGCTTCCGCCCGTCTTCTCGGTTCGTTCGGAGCGGATGTCGTGATGGCCGCCAGGTCGCTGGACAAGCTTCAGGAACTTGCCCCGTCAGTGAACTCCGATCCGGCCAAGGTCCTCTGCGTGAAGACCGACGTGACGAAGGAGGAGGACTGCCGTAACCTGATTGACCGGACGGTGCAGAAATATGGCAGGATAGACATCCTTGTCAACAATGCCGGCATCTCCATGAGGGCGATGTTCAAGGACTTGGATCTGAGCGTTATCCATTCACTGATGGATGTGAATTTCTGGGGTACGGTGCAATGTACGAAATTCGCCCTGCCTTACCTGCTTCAGAGCAAGGGGCAGGTTGTCGGGGTGATCTCGATCGCGGGATTCTCGGCGCTTCCGGCCAGGACGGGCTATTCAGCATCCAAGTATGCTGTCCGGGGATTCCTTGACACGATCCGCATAGAGCATCTGAAGGATGGCCTGAACGTGCTTGTCTTCGCTCCTGGCTACACGGACTCCAACGTCCGCAAGGCCGCGCTGACAGCCGACGGCAGCCCTCAGGGCGAGACTCCTCTGAAGGAGGAAAAGCTGATGACCGCCGAGAAATGTGCCGAGTACCTTGCCAAGGGCTTGGAGAAAAGGAGGTCTCAGATGATACTCACCGGACTGGGTAAGGTCACTGTGCTGGCTCACAGGCTTTTCCCAAGACTTACAGACAAGCTGACTTACGGCTTTATCGCCAAGGAGGCGGGAAGTCCGTTCAAATAGTTGATGACAATGAAGTTGCCTCACGTCTCCATAAACTACAAGATCCTTGTGCCTCTGGCCGTTCTGTTCGTGATCCTCACGCTTTCCTTTCCAAGGACCGCGAAGTTCAGCTATGACTACAGGAAGGGATCCCCTTGGTCTCACGAGACTCTTATCGCGCAGTTCGATTTCCCTATACTGAAAACGGACGAGCAGATAAGGGAGGAGAAGAGCAAGAACAAGTCTGTGGTGATTCCTTACTACAGATTCCGTCAGGATGTCGTGGACAACTGCAGGAAGGCTGCGGACGGGATTGAGATGGGAAAATATTCCTACCTCCGTCCGTCGGTCATCTCTTCGATGGAGGGAATCTACTCCAACGGGGTGGTCCAGGACGAGGGTGTGAGGTTGGAAAGCGGCACCGATCCTTCCGCGTCAGTGCTTTACGTCCAGAAGGACAAAAGAGCCGCAAAGAAGCCGGTGAGCGAGGTTTTCAAGGAGTCTGAGGCCAAAAACCGCCTGCTGGCCCTTGTCTCCGCCAAGTACCCGGCGGTCAATGTGGACTCCGTGTTCAGGGCGGTAGGGATCTATGACTTCATTGTCCCGAATCTTGAATATGACCAGAAGACCACGGAACTAGTGAGGTCGGAGTCCTCGAATCAGGTCTCCACGACACAGGGTTTTGTGAGTGCCGGACAGTTGATAGTCTCGGAAGGGGAGATTGTCACGGCGGAGGTGGCGCAGATACTTGATTCCTACAAGGTTGAGTTCGAGAACAGTATGGGCTATGGCGGGCCGAAGATCCTTTTCTGGCTTGGTAACGCTTTCGTGGCCTTTACCCTGGTACTGCTGTTCTTCCTGATGATCTATTTCCTGAACAGGAGGCTTTTCCTGGACTACCGAAGGTTCTGGTACTTGATCTTCATTTTTGTCTCCTCCTCGCTTCTTGCGTTGATCATCAACAAGTTCGCGCCGAAGTGCCTCTACATGGTGCCGTTTACGCTGACCGCTCTTTATCTTGAGGCGTTCTTCAAGAACAAGGTGATCTTCCCGATCTGCTGTGTCTCTTTCCTTCCGTTGCTTCTCTTCTCGGACAACGGAATCGTGCTGTTTGTGCTCTTCCTTACGGCAAGTGTCGTGGCGGTGTTCACGTTCCGCTTCTTCAACCAAGGATGGAAGCAGTTCATTATGGCGGGGATCGTCTTCTGCAGCCAGCTTGTGACCTATTTCGGCTTCCGCATGATTGACATGGTTCATGACGATCCGTACATGGCCGTGCTATACATGTTCATCGGCTCGCTGCTTATCGTGGCCGGCTATCCGTTGATCTATCTTTTCGAGAGGATGTTCAACCTCCTCTCAAGCTCAAGGCTGAGGGAGCTTTGCGACACGAACAACAGGCTGCTCAGGGAGCTGGAGCACAAGGCTCCGGGAACCTTCCAGCATTCGCTGCAGGTGATGAACATGTGTGACGCGGCTGCCCGCGCCATCGATGCGAACGTCCTGCTGGTCAGGGCCGGAGCACTTTACCACGACATCGGCAAGATGAAGAATCCGCTTTGCTTCATAGAGAATGAGAGCATGTCTCCGGGCGGGATCCACTATCACGAGAACCTTTCCCCGAAGGAAAGTGCCAGAGCGATCATCAGGCACGTCGCCGACGGACTTGATCTGGCTGCTGAATATGGACTGCCGGATGTCATCCGGGAGTTCATCCTTACCCATCACGGAACATCCAACACGAGCTTTTTCTACAATAAGTATCTGAACGAGGGCGGTGATCCGAGCGATGTGGCCGATTTCTTCTACCCGGGGCGCAGGCCTTGGACAAAGGAGCAGACGATACTCATGATCTGCGACACGCTTGAGGCTGCGTCCAGGACATTGAAAGACAATTCCGCGGCCACGTTCTCGGCCTTTGTGGAGAACATTGTCGCCGCGAAGATGAAGATCGGGCAGTTTGACGACTCCGAGATCTCGATCAAGGAACTTAACACCGTGAAGGAGACTTTGAAGGCTTATCTTTCCCAGATCTACCACGAAAGGGTGATCTACCCGAACAGAAAGAATAATTAATGATTTATAAATATTAACAAATTATGGAAGTAATTAAGAATCAAATCGATGATCTTAACATCGAACTGACAATCGCCCTGAAGGCGGAGGACTATGCCGAGCAGGAGAGGAAAAGGCTCGCCGCTTACAGAAGGAACGCTGACTTCAAGGGCTTCCGCAAGGGAATGGTTCCTCCTACACTTGTGAAGAAGATCTACGGAGAGCAGGCTCTCTACGAGGCCATCAACGGGGTGGTTTCGGAGCAGCTCGACAAGTTCATCAAGGACAACGACCTTCACATCCTCGGCGAGCCTATCGCCAGCGAGTCCCAGAAGGAGCAGGAGTGGAAGGACGGCAACGATTTCGAGTTCAAGTTCGACCTCGGACTCTCTCCGGCGATCGACATGGATGTCACGAAGGAGGATAAGATTCCGCACTACAAGATTGAGGTGACCGACAAGGCCAAGGCTGCCATGAAGGACAGCATCCTCAGGCAGTACGGTCAGCTCGAAGAGGGCGAGGCCGCCGGAGAGGAGGACTATGTTGTGGTTGATTTCAAGCAGGGCGAGAAGACTGTGGAAGGCGTTTATGTCGCCGTTGACAAGGTCGAGGGAGACGCGAGGAAAAACTTCCTCGGAGCCAAGGTAGACGCCAAGTTCGACATCAATGTCAACGAGGCTTTCACCAACGAGACCGACAGGGCTTCCATGCTTAAGATGAAGAAGGAGGAGCTTGCCGCCCTTGATCCGGTGTGGAACGTGACAGTGGTGAATGTCAAGACTTTCGTTCCTGCCACCGAGTCTCAGGAGACCTACGACAAGGTCTTCGGCAAGGACGCTGTGAAGACAGCCGAGGAATTCGACGCCAAGATCGCCGAAAGACTTGAGGCCAACTACAAGCAGGAGGCGGACTACAGGCTCTCGCAGGATCTCCGCAAGTACCTTGTGGACAAGGCCGCGGTGAATGTGCCGGAGGCGTTCCTCAAGAGATGGCTCTATGAGAACAACAAGGAGAAGTTCACGAAGGAGCAGATCGAGAAAGAGTTTGACGCTTTCCTCGGAGACTTCCGCTGGCAGCTTGTCAGGGGCTCGCTGATGAAGAAGTTCGACCTCAAGGTTGAGGACAAGGACATGCTTGAGGCTGCCAAGGCTTTCGCCGCCTACCAGTACGCTATGTACGGAATGGGTAACGTTCCTGAGGAACTTCTCACCGATGCTGCCGCCCAGTTGCTCAAGGACGAGAGACAGATCCGCAACATTGAGGAGAACGTCGAGAACGAGAAGGTGATCGCCGCCGTCAAGGAGAAGGTTACCCTTCAGAACAAGAAGATCTCCGAGGAGAAATTCCGCGCGCTTAAGTAATTATGGACAAGGAGTTTCAGAAATATGCGACCAAGGGTCTTGGGCTTAGTTCCATGACCCTTGACCGTTATCGTACGGCCACGGACGCCTACATCAATCCGACCATCATCGAGGAAAGGAAGCTGAATGTGGCCTCCATGGACGTGTTCAGCCGCCTGATGATGGACAGGATAATATTCCTTGGCGTTCCGATCGATGATGATGTCGCCAACATCATCCAGGCCCAGCTGCTCTTCCTTGCCTCTACGGATTCCTCGGCGGACATCTCGCTCTACATCAACACTCCCGGCGGTCAGGTGACATCCGGTCTGGCGATCTATGACACCATGCAGCTGGTTGAGCCTGATGTGGCTACTATCTGTACCGGCATGGCCGCGTCGATGGGTTCGGTTCTGCTTTGCGCCGGCGAGAAGGGCAAGCGCTCGTGTCTTCCTCATTCGAGGGTGCTGATCCATCAGCCTCTGGGCGGTGCCCAGGGACAGGCGTCCGACATCATGATCGCCGCCAAGGAGATCGAGAAGACCCGCAAGGAACTGTACGACATCATCTCCCAGCATTCCGGACAGCCTTACGAGAAGGTGTTCGCCGACGCTGACAGGGACTACTGGATGACAGCTCAGGAGGCTCTTGAGTACGGAATGGTGGATGAGATCCTCACAAAGAAATCCAAATAATGCCACAGAAGAAGAATTCAGGTACGGCAAGGCATTGCATGTTCTGCGGCAGGTCGGAGCGTGATGTTCCGTTCCTGCTCCAAGGTATCGACGGCTTCATCTGCAGCGACTGTGTCGAACTCGCCCACAACTACCTTGAGGACGCTCTCGGGGGCGCTTCCAATAAGGAAGGGAAATCCTTGGGGCGGCTCGACTCGCTGAAAAAGCCTGTCGAGATCAAGGAGTTTCTTGATGAATATGTCATCGGTCAGGACCGCGCCAAGAAGATGCTCGCCGTCGCGGTCTACAACCACTACAAGAGAATCAACCACAATCTGGTGGACAAGCCTGACGACGGAGTCGAGCTGGAGAAGTCCAACATCTTGCTTGTGGGCCCGACCGGAACAGGAAAGACCTTGCTGGCCAAGACGATAGCAAAACTGTTGGACGTTCCGTTCACGATTGTGGACGCGACTGTCCTGACCGAGGCCGGCTATGTCGGGGAGGATGTCGAGAGCATCCTCACGAGGCTTCTCCAGGAGGCTGATTTCGATGTGGCGAAGGCCGAGAGGGGAATCGTGTTCATCGACGAGATTGACAAGATCGCCCGCAAGAGCGACAATCCGTCCATCACACGTGATGTTTCCGGTGAGGGAGTCCAGCAGGCTATGCTGAAACTCCTCGAAGGCAATGTCATTAACGTCCCGCCGAAAGGAGGCCGCAAGCATCCTGAGCAGGAGTTCATCCACGTGAACACGCAGAACATCCTGTTCATCTGCGGAGGCGCTTTCGAGGGAATCGAGCGCCGCATAGCCCAGAGGCTCAACACCCAGGTCATCGGATTCGGCGCGGCCCAGAAGCAGGCCGTTGACAAGAACAACCTCTTGAAATACGTTGATGCCCAGGATCTTCGCGCCTATGGTCTCATCCCCGAGATCATCGGTCGTCTCCCGGTCATCACCTACCTCGACGCCCTTGACAGGGATGCCCTGCTGAGGATCCTTACCGAGCCGAAGAACGCCATCCTCAAGCAGTATGCGAAACTGTTCGAGATTGACGGAATGACTCTCAAGATTGAGGATGGAGTCAGAGAACTCATAGTTGACACCGCCATCAAGAACAAGCTCGGGGCCCGTGGCCTCCGTTCGATCTGTGAGCAGATCTTCGATGACGCGATGTACGACGCTCCGTCCTCCCGCAAAAAGACATTCACCGTCACCCTCGACTACGCGAAGTCCAAGCTGGAGAACGTGTTGTAGACCTCGTGGAAGGCACCTGATTGAAAGTAATCCCCAATGACATGGCCTTCTCCTGTCCGTCACGGGTGGGAGAAGGCTATGTCGATATATTCATTTATAATGAATAGCTCTCAACTCATTCTGGGCAGGACTATTCCTTTCTCTTTCTGTTGGCCTCCCTGGCCATGGTGAACAGCTCCTTGGGGATGTGGCAGTAACCTCCGGGATTTCTGTCGAGGTAGTCCTGATGGTACTCCTCGGCTCTGTGAAAGTTCTCCAGAGGCCCGCACTCCACGGCGATCGGGGCTGTGTGCCGCCAGGAGAGCCTCTCAAGGGAACGGTGTATGACAGGCTCGTCAGCAGGATCGGAGAAATAGATCCCGGTTCTGTACTGTGAGCCTCTGTCGTTGCCTTGACGGTTGACGCTTGTCGGGTCGATGGTCTTGTAGAATAGGTCAAGCAGGTCATTAAGCCCGATGGCTTCGGGATCATATTCAACCTTCACTGTCTCGGCGAATCCCGTCCTGCCCGTGCAGACCGCCTTGTAGTCCGGGTTGGTGGTTTTGCCGTTGGCGTAGCCCACTTCCGTGGCTTTCACGCCGCTGATCTGTTTGAGGAAATGCTCCGTTCCCCAGAAACAGCCTCCGGCAAGGTAAATCTCTTTAATACTCGTGATTTCTTTTGTTTGCGCAGCCGCCTCCACCTGGCCTTGAAGGGTAAGGAAGCAGGCGACCGGTATTATTATGTTCTTTATTCGTTTCATCTGACTTTCTTTTTGATGTCTTCCTTAAACGCCTCGATCTCAGAGTCCTCGAAATCTGCCCCGAACTTTTTCCCCAGAAGCAGACTATCGATCCGCTCCACTTTTGAAGCGTAGGAGGCGCACCATTGGCAGAGGCGAAGGTGAAGGTTGAGGCGTGTCCGGCGCAAAAGAGAAAGCTCTCCGCCGAGATTCCTCTCAATCTGTTCGGGCACATGACTGCAAGGCATGATGACCAGATGCAGCAGGGTGTGGAGTATCTTTTTCATCGTCTTTGCTCTAAAGTTCAAACCAATTTATCTCTAAGCACTTGCGGAGCCGCATCCTGCCACGGGACAGAATCTTCCAGAAATAGTCCTGGGAGACCATGAGCTCGTCGCAGACAGCGGCTGTCTTCCTGTCCTCAAGGTAGTAGAGGCTTACGGCTGTCCTGAATTGGAGGGGAAGCCGGCTCACGCATTTGGACAAAGCATCAAGCAGTCCGTCCCTGTCTTCGTCTCCTTCATGCGGGATTGGCCAACCGCCCAGGACGGAATGGTCTGTCCACGAGCCGCTCTCGTCAAAGAAGGCACTCAGACTGACGTTTTCCGGTGAGCGGAAACTTTTCCGGTAGAAGTCCGCTATCTTGTTCTGAAGGATGCTTCTGAGCCATGTCCTTGGGGAACTTCTCCCCTCGAACGACTCATGAGACCGGGACGCGGAGAGGAATGTCTCCTGCACAAGATCCATAGCCTCCTCTTTATCAGCGACTTTGCCCAAGGCATAGTCCAACAGGTACCTTGAGTGGTCGTCCACCCATCGGGAGAGAGTCTCCCTATGCTTGTCATCAGCGTGTGCCATGCAGGGTTGAATGTGATTTTGAATATTTTTAAATCAGCAAACTTCGAGCCAACGTGCAGGAAAGCGGCGGGAGGCGATTGTCTCCCGACCGCTTTCCGCTTTTGGATGTCAGCCTCTTACTCAATCGTTATCTTGAGAACCTGTCCGACAGACGGTACAGGGAACTCATTGCCCACCTTGGCTACTGGCTTGCTTTCCGGTTTCGGAACCCCGCCGAACAGAGCCTGCATGTTCCCTGCTCCCGGGTACTGGCTCACTCCCGTGCCGGAATCAAACAGCGCCGCTTTCGACGTGATGTCGCCACGGTCAAGAGCCGGAATGGTCATCTCGTTGGCATAGAACCAGTCGTTGGAGAATCCGTACATCGTGATGAACGCAAGCTTGCATCCTTTCGCGGCCTTGTACCTGACTGACACCTTCTGCCCCGGACCCACCGGAGAGTCACCGGCAACATAGACTCCGTTCACTCCTTTTGTTTTCATGAGATTGGCTTTGAGTTTTCCAATGTCACCTGACTGCGCGATTTCCTTCAGTCCCATTCCGGAGTCTTTCTTTCCCGGCTCGAACACAGGATTCATCTCCCTGTCGTAGATTACCACCATAACCGGAGATATTCCTGTCATTATTCCCGTGTTGGCCTCAAGCTTTGTCTTCAGCGGGGTGATGTCACCCATCTGGGCGATGGCGGAGATTTCAGGGTTGGACTTCACACCGGCGGAGAAGAACGGTTCTGGAGCCACAAGCGACTTGCCGTCAAATGCGGATACAGCCCACACACCAGGGGAGAAAGGAGTCTCGTGTTCCGTCCCTTTGGATGCGTTCATGATTGTCAGGGTGAACTCGGAGGCAGTCTCCTCGTAACTCAGGGTCACTTTCAGCAGCATTCCGGCATCCACCCCGGAAACCTCGGTGATCGGCTTGGATTCCGCATCCCCGGTCATGTTGTCCTTGGTGCCGTTGTCCCAGAGTTTGATCTGGGATGACACGTCGCCGGTCATCGCCTTGCCTTTGGAGTCGAACAGCATGATTCCCGGGTTTGCCGGCGCGAAGAACCAGTCCTTCGATTTGCCGTACATCGTGGCGAACATCACAGACTGTCCCTTTCCGGCGTTGAATCTGAAGTTTACGCTCTGTCCAGGCATAACGACAGGCGGAGTCCCTTCGCCCTTGAACGATCCGCTCTGGACGAACTTCTTAGGTGTCATTACGTTCTCAACGGAGAATGTCCTTTGCTCCTCGACATGCTTCATCCCGTCATCTTTCTTGCATGAGGCAAGCGTCAGGCCTGCCACCGCCGCAACCGCCATTGCGGTGATTGATAAAATCTTTTTCATAATCTAATAATATGTTTGATAAAAGTTACTGTTGTCACTCTGCCCTATTAGTCGCACCGGACAGAGAATCCTGACAAGGAAGAGTAATTTTTTTTGAATATTGAAGACTTGGCCTCCGCTCTTGACTTTACCGGGGGATTTCGCTATTTTTGTGAAACGCAAAAAACGCAAAGGAATGAAGGAATATATTCAAGAAAACAGGGAACGGTTCTTCGAGGAACTGTTCTCTCTCCTGCGGATTCCGTCCATCAGCGCGAAGCAGGACCACAAGAAGGATATGGAACGTTGCGCCGAGAGGCTGAAGGAACTGCTTCTGGAGGCTGGGGCCGACGAGGCCGGAGTCTATCCGAGCAAGGGTAATCCTGTGGTGTTCGGCAAGAAGATCGTCAACCCGGAGTGGAAGACCGTGATGGTCTACGGCCACTACGACGTGCAGCCGCCGGAGCCGTTTGAAAAGTGGCACACGGATCCGTTCGAGCCGGTGATCAAGCAGGACCCGACCGGTCAGGAGGCCATCTATGCCCGTGGAGCCAACGATGACAAAGGTCAACTCTTTATGCACATCAAGGCTTTTGAATATCTCCTTCGTAGCAGCAAACTTCGCCATAACGTGAAGTTCATCTTCGAGGGCGAGGAGGAGATCGGCAGTCCATCCCTTCCGGCTTGGGTCAAGGAACATAAGAAATGGCTTGGAGCCGATGTGATTCTGGTTTCGGACACGACGATGATCTCGGACAAGGTGCCTTCGATCAATTGCGGTATGAGGGGAATGGCCTATCTGGAGGTGACTCTGACAGGTCCGGATAAGGATCTGCATTCCGGACACTACGGTGGCACGGTCGCCAATCCTATCCAGACGCTTTGCGATCTGATCTCAGGGCTGATCGACAAGGACGGACGCGTCACAATTCCGGGATTCTATGACGATGTCGTGGAACTTTCCAGAAAGGACAGGGCACAGCTCGCGAGAGCCCCGTTCGATCTCAAAGAGTTCGAAGAGTCCGTGGGTGTCAAGGCTTTGCGTGGAGAGAAAGGTTACACTCCGCTTGAGAGGATCGGCATCAGGCCTTGTCTGGATGTGTGCGGAATCTGGGGCGGTTACATCGGTGAGGGGGCCAAGACGGTTCTCCCGTCAGTCGCTCACGCCAAGATCTCGATGCGTCTCGTGCCGAATCAGGAGAGCGCCAAGATCACGAGGATATTCAAGAAACATCTGGAGAGGATCGCTCCGAAATATTGCCGCATAGAGGTCAAGCCGTGCGAGGGTGGGGAGGGATTCCTCATTCCGATTTCGTCTCCGGCGTTCCAGGCTGCTTCAAAGGCTATGGAGGAGGTTTATGGCGTCAAGCCGGTTCCGAGTCGTGGCGGCGGCAGCATCGCTGTGCTGGCGGATATGCAGAAGATCCTTGGAGTGGATCCGCTGCTGATGGGATTCGGCCTTGAGAGGGATACAATCCATTCTCCGAACGAGAGTTATCTGCTCCGGCAGTTCTTCGCCGGGATGGAGTCCATCGCCAAGTTTTATGAATATTATGAATAGAAAATAAATATGACAACAGCGGATTTATATTCCCAGATAAAGAAAAAAAGTTCGATGCTATGCGTCGGCCTGGACACCGATTTCGCCAAGATCCCCGACTGCGTGAAGGCCGGGAGGACGGTAGGCGAGGCCGTGCTTGAATTCAACAGGCGCATCATTGACGCGACCGCTCCGCACTGCGTCGCCTTCAAACCGAATCTCGCTTTTTATGAGTGCCTTGGAGTGGACGGAATGGCCATTCTCGACAAGACGGTCGAGCATATCCGTACCAACCATCCGGAGCAGTTCATCATAGCGGACGCCAAGAGGGGAGACATCGGCAACACCGCCAGGATGTACGCCAAGAGCCTTTTCGAGACCTTCGACTTCGACGCCGTCACCCTTTCCCCTTATATGGGCAGCGAGACAGTCACCCCTTTCCTTGAATATCCTGGCCGCTATGCAATAGTGGTGGCGCTGTCCTCCAATCCGTCTTCCGTTGATTTCCAGACTGCCGAGAAAGGAGGCAAGCCCCTCTATCAGGTTGTGATGGAGAGGATGATGGAGATCTCCACTCCCGAGAACATGATGTTCGTGGTAGGTGCCACCAAGGCGGACAAGTTGAAGGAGATCAGGTGCTTCTGCCCCGACAACTTCTTCCTTGTCCCAGGTGTCGGCGCACAAGGCGGCAGTGCCGAGGAGGTGATCGCCAACGGAGCCAACTCCAAGGGCGGTCTCCTGATCAACTCCTCCCGTGGTGTCCTCTACGCCTCCTCCGCCGAGGACTTCGCTGAGGCAGCCGCCGCCGTAGCCGCCCGCACGGCAACCCTATAGCCGCCCGAGTCTTTTTTAGAAAAAGTCAAAAGTCCCTCTGCGAGCGCGATTCCCGCCGAATCCCGCCCGCAGAGTCTCATTTGCGCCTCCGCGGGCGAGAAAACCCGCCTAATCGTGACTGCGGAGTTGCCTTGCGGTGTCGTCATTGGAATTATGTGGCGGAAAAACGTCAGCTACCGGCCATGGTTTGTCGGCTACCGTCTATTGTTTATTGTTTATTGTCTACCGTTTATTGTCTATCGTCTATTGTCTACCGTCTATCGTTTATCGTCTATCGTTTATTGTCTATCGTCTATTGTCTATTGTCAACAGTCTGTCGTCTGTCGTCTGGCGGTGGCCGTCTATCTGCTGCCAGTTAACGGCTGAGGCGGCGGAGGTCGGCGCGGTAGCGGGCGTAGAAGAAGATGCCGGCCAGGGTCAGGCCGATGGGAAAGCCCATCCAGATGCCTTGGAGGCCAAGGCTGGCTTTGAAGCCGAGGAGGTAGGCGGAGGGGATCGCTATCAGATAGTAACTTATGAATGCGGCGTACATGATCGGCTTGACATCCTGAATGCCGCGGAGGACGTTGGCGAAACATAGCTGAAGGCCGTCGCCGAACTGGTAGGCGAAGAGCAGGAAGAAGAGCGAGACGGCCATCGCGGTCACCTCCGGGGAGTCGCTGAAGACACCGGCGGCCTGATAGCGGAAGCAGTAGAGCAGGACCGACAGTGTGGCGGAGATGCCCAGCGTCATGAAGTAGCCTTTGCGGGAATATTCACGGACGGATTTGAAGTCCTTTCTGCCGAAGGCGTTGCTGACCAGGATCGAGACGGCGAACGAGAGTCCCTGCATCATCAGGAAGAAAAGTTGCGAGATGGTGATGACTACCTGATGGGCGGCAAGTTGCAGCACTCCGAGCCAGCCGGCCATAACGGCGGCGAATGTGAAGGTGGAGGATTCCAGGGCCATCTGGATTCCGACTGGGTAGCCCATCTTCAGGACACCCTTCATCTCTATGCGCGAGACTAGCGCCTCCTTGATCGCGCGGGCATATTCATTCATCTTTCTTGATTTGAATATGTAGGCGACAAACAGGCAGAGTATCAGGATCCTGGAGACGAGGGTGCTGATCCCCGCGCCGGTGAGACCCATCTCGGGGAAGCCTAACTTGCCGTAGATCAGTACCCAGTTCCCGAATATGTTGAGAAGGTTCCCGAGCATCAGCAGGGTCATCGAGATCATCGGGCGGCAGATGCCGTCGGTGAATTGCTTGAGGACGTTGAAGCCAAGGGCGAACAGTGTCGAGATCCCCACGATGATGAAATACGGTCTGATCAGGGGCAGGAGTTCCGGATCCTGCCCGAAATATCCGAGGCAGAAATAGATTATGGTCAGCAGGATAAGGCTTATCCCGCCGAGAATCCCGTTCACCGTCAGTCCGTTTTTAAGCGTGGAGCCTATTCCCTTGATGTTTCCTGTCCCGTTGTGCGCTCCGATCATCGGAGTCATTCCTGCCGCGAACCCAAGCTCTGTCATGATGAACAGGTTAAGGATGTTGTTCACGAACGAGGATGCCGCCAGCTCGTCCACGCTATGCCATCCTATCATGATGTTGTCCGCGAAAGCCAGTATGATGACGCAGGCCTGGCCGAGCATGATGGGCAGGCCTATTCTTAGAATCTCTCTTATCTTGTTCATCTCCACTTATTTGCTCCCTGGTTTGCCTTTGCTGAGGATGATGGTGACCACAGCGATGAGGATCAGCAGGATGCCGGCTGCCAGGTTGACGGTCATTGCTTCGTGGAAGACGGTCAGGCCGATCACTACGGCGGTCAAAGGCTCAAGTGCGCCCATGATGGCGGTCGGGGTGGAGCCTATGATGCGGACGGAGATGCCCATCGAGACAAGCGAGAGGACGGTTGGAACGATGGCGAGCATCCATGAATATGCCCACGCCCGTCCTGTGACAAGCGGCAGGATGTGGCGTTCCGGCGAGGTGAGCGAGAAGAGAACGATTGACAGGGCGCAGACTATCAGCACGTAGAAGGTGAGCTTCATCGCTGACATCTCCAGCCGGTGGATGCTGACGCTATGTGGCAGCGGAATTATCCTGGCAAGCCTGTTGTGGCTGCCTTTGAGTTCGGATTCGGGGGCGGAGGCCCGGTTGGCTACTATTATATATAGGGCGTAGCTTAGAGCCGACACCATCACCAGAAGCACTCCTACTGTGCTGAGGAGGGTCTTGCCGTCGCCTTTATAGAGGAGGAAGACTCCGACGAGGGAGAGGGCTATGGCCACGGCGGTGGTCTTGGTGATCTTCTCACCGTAGAGCATCGCCATCAGCACGGCTGTCATCACCGGGTAGACGAAGAGCAGTGAGCAGGCGACTCCGCTGTCCATGTAGAGGAAGCTGCAATAAAGCATCAGGGAGGACACGACGAACAGCAGGCCGAGTGCCGTCAGCGTTGAAAGCTCGCCGCGGCTGATCCTGAAGGTCTCGTAGGATCCGGTCGTTTCGGTGGCCGCCGGGTCGGTCGAGGCGCGATGAGAGGCGTTCCTCTTCCCGAGCAGCATCTTCCCGGCGATGATCACTCCGATGATAAGCGCCGCCAGCCCGTACCTGTAGAACAGCACGGACTCGACATTCAGCCCCTCCTCGTAGAGGTACTTGGCACCCAATGGATTGGCTCCGTAACTAACAGCGGCCAAAATACCGAAAAAGAACCCTTTGGCCTTACTTTCCTTAGCTCTAACCATATTCCTTGTTCAAAATCGGCTGCAAAGATAGCATTTTTCCATATTCTTTGGCGACCGTCGGCAAGAGGTGTCCTGACGGACTCTGGCGGAATGAATATTCCTAATGATTATTCCTAATGATTATTCACGCGTGTAGGATTATTCGGATATTTTTCTAACTTTGTTAGTTCAAAGTCGGAACAACCCACTTGCCCGCTTTGCCACAGATTTGAAATGACACACACTAGACCGCTACTGATACATATATTCCTTTTGCTCGCAGTGTCCGCATATTCGCAGAATGTGGACTCGCTGATCACGGCGTTCGACCATCAGAGAGGGAAGGCCGCTGTCGGCACCGCCGAACGTTTCTTTGATTTCCTGGCGGACGAGGATTTCTCTGACGGAAGGATCATGATCCATCCCGGCAGTGGCGCGGACAGCGTCAGGGCGCTCACCTGGTACTGGGCCGCGGAGTGGTACTATGACATCCAGGACTACGACAAGTCCATTGAATATGCCGGCAAGGCACTGGCCTCCAGTCGGAAAGCCGGAACGAAGGAGATAGAGTGCGACTGCTGCAACACCTTGTCCATCGCCATGTTCCGCAAATCTGACTACCATCGGGCCTTGGAGCTTGCCCGTGACGCGCTGACGCTCGGGCGCGAGCTTAAGGATGATGGGCTGATGGCCTGCTCACTGAACACCTTGGCGGGGATCTGCCTCGCGTCAAAGCAGCCGGCGGAAGGTCTGAAGTACGTTTTGGAGGCCATCGGGATCTGTGAGAGGCAGAAGGACTCGCTTAGATTGGCCATCCGCTGCGGCATGGCCGCCGAGATCTACCACAGCCTTGGGGATGAGGAGGTCAGCCTGAAGTATTCCCGCCGCGCCTATGAGATCAACACCGCGATGGGACTAAGGGACAAGGCGGCGGTGAGGCTGTCGCAGATGGCGGCGGCGCAGATCGCCATGGAACGGTACGATGAGGCGGAGGAGTCCTTGCTGAAGGCTCTGCCGGAGCTTGAGAAGGCCGGCAACATGCAGTCGTGGGCCATCTGCTGCAATCAGCTTGGGGAGATCTGTCTTCAGAAAGAAGATAAACCAGGGGCCGCTGAATATTTCAACTCGGCTCTCAGGGTGTTCGCCGAGAAAGGGGACGCCTATAACATGAGTCATTCCCATCTGGGACTCAGCAAGGCTCTTGTGCCGCGCAACTCGGACGAGGCCGTGGCCCATCTGATGCAGTACACCCAGATCAAGGACTCGCTCTACGACAGCGGGATGAACCAGGGACTCAACGAGTACAACGCCCTTTACCGCAACGAGCAGATAAGCAGCGAACGGGACAGGCATCTGATCTCCAAGCGCCGGATCCTGGCGTTCGGCATAGCGGCTGTTCTGTTGCTTTCTTTCTTCGTCCTGCTTCTTGTCCGCAGGAACAGGTCGATCAAGTCTACCCTTGTCGATGCGATGGATAAGCTTGACGTGGCCAAGAATCGTGCGCCGGCGCGCAATCCAAGAAAGCAGGACATGGTGGAGATGCTGAAGGCGGAGGTGAGGAGGCAGATCCTTGAGGGGAAGGATGTCGATCTTCAGGAGGCTGCCGCCGCTCTCTGTACGTCCAGGGCGAATCTTAACCGTCAGATTAAGACGCAGACCGGAGAGAGCAGCAATCTGGTGAGCGGAGTCAGGGTGGACATGGCAAAGGAGATCCTGGCCTCTCAAAAAGACAGGCCGATCTCTGATGTCGCGGCGTTCTGCGGCATCAGTGACGTGTCCCATTTCATCTCGGTCTTCAAGAAGGTCACAGGTGTGACTCCGAAGCAGTGGCGTGACGGAAATGCGGGGAAGGAGGACCCGCAGAAGGAGGTTTATGGTAAAAATATGGCAAAAGAGGCATAAATTGTCTCTTTAGCCATATTATTTTTGTCCTATACTTCGTAACTTTGTAGTGCGATATGACCTAATTATTGATACAATTTAATAATACAAACTAAAAACAAGTTATTATGGCTTACACAGAGACGACAACGACCACCTATGGTCAGCGCGTGAAAAAATCTTTCGGAGGCATCGGTTCAGGTATCCTCCTCTTCATTGTCGGCACGATCCTCCTTTGGTGGAACGAGGGCAGGGCTGTCAAGACAACCAAAATGCTGAACGAGGCGGCGGGTGTGACTGTCGAGATGACGGACATCGGCACCATCGACCCTCAGTTCGACGGCAAGCTTGTCCATGCGACAGGAATGACCGCCACCATCGACTCGCTCATCGATTCCGATTTCGGAGTAGGGGTGACCGCGGTTAAGTTCAACAGAAAGGTTGAGTACTATCAGTGGGTGGAGAACTCCAAGAGTCAGACCAAGGACAAGATAGGCGGAGGCCAGGAGACCGTCACGACCTACACGTATGAGAAGAAATGGGTAAATTCCCCTGTGGCTTCAGAGAATTTCCACGATCCTGAGTATCAGGGGGCGAACAGGATCAGAATCGCGATTGACGATCTGAGACAGACCGCCGAGAACGTTTCGTTCGGCGCCTATCGCCTGACAAAGAGCCAGATCTCATCCATTTCCGGCGATCAGCCTTATGTCTTCTCTGAGAAGGACAGCGAAAGGATCTCCAACGAACTGTTCAAGGAGGAATGCCTGATAGACACCACACTTACTGTCAAGGTTCAGAACAATGTGATCAGCTTCGGCTCCAATTCCGGAACTCCGCAGGTCGGTGATGTGCGCGTTACCTTCACAAAGGTTCTTCCGGGAGAGGTTTCCCTTATGGCTCAGGTCAGCGGCGACACGTTCGTGCCATTCACGGCCAAGAACGGCAAGTCTTTCAGCGTGCTTGAGATGGGAGTGAAGTCAGCCGACCAGATGTACGAGGGACAGCACTCGGCCAACAAGATCTGGCTCTGGATTCTCAGAGTTCTTGGTATATTCCTTGTGATCGGAGGTCTGAAGGGCATCTTCGGCTTCATCGAGACTCTCGCCAAGGTGGTTCCGTTCATCGCCAACATCATCGGGGCCGGTGTCGGTCTGGTCTGCTCGATTGTCGGCTTCGCCTGGTCTTTCATCGTGATTGCCATCGCCTGGCTCGCCTATAGGCCGGTGCTTGGAATCTCGCTCATTGTGATCGCCGTAGCGCTGGTCATCTTCCTTGCGCGCGGAAAGAAAAAGGTGCAGACAGCGTGAGTGGTCTGATAGTTAGTGTAATGAATATTATTTAAACAGCATAAAATCAACTTATTATGAAAATTATAGCAAACATGAGGAAAGCGTTTGGCTTGGCTCTGGCCTTTGCTCTCGCATTGTCCTTGAGCGCTCCGGCCCAGGGGCAGAGCGTCTTGAACCAGATCGGCAAGCGCGCCAAGAACGCGGTCAACACCAGGACTACCATGGGGGCTGACAGAGCTATCCAGAAGACTTTGGACAAAGCGGAGAACGCTATTGAGAAGGGAGTGACCAACGCTGGAAGAGGACGTTCCGGAAAGGGACACGCTCCGACTGTCGGCAAGGGTTCGGCTGCAGGAGGCGGTGCCGTGGCAGACAACGGATCAGTGGCCGGCAACTCCGGCGGCGGCACTATCTACTATGTAAGCGAGGCAGGAAACAACAAGAACGACGGCCTCAGCCCTCAGACTCCTGTGAAGAATCTGCAGAAGGCTTTGGACATCGCACCTGCCGGCGCCACTGTCTATGTGGCCGAGGGCAACTATTACGGCATGCTCCGTTCAGGCAACATTTTCGTCCGCAAGCCTGTCTACATCTATGGCGGTTTCAACGAGGACTTCTCCGCCCGTGACATCCTGACCTACCGTACATTGGTTCAGCCTACTCCTGAGTCCAACGGCAGCGCCAAGGCTCCTACGGTACAGCTGGAGGTCAATGTGGCCAAGTACGGCAACAATCTTGAGTACAGGAGCCCGGACGTGCTGTTCGACGGTATCATCTTCGACCGCGGCAACTCGATTTCCTACTATGCCGGCAACGACGAGGAGCAGAAGGGTCAGCCGGAAGGCGTCGAGACCACCAAGATGAATCCTATCGGATCCAAGGGAATGGGCGGTGCGGATCTCTCCAATCTGGAGACCTACACGAAGGAGACCTGCATCCTCTACCTGAACAACTCGAACGTGGATCTGACCGTTCACAACTGTGCGTTCATCAACGCTCCTAACCATGTGATCCTTGGCCTTTTCAGGGGTAGCCTGACGATTGACAACAACATATTCGTGAACTGCAGGATGGAGGCTATGGATGCCCGCGGCTCGGATCCGAAGGAGAATTCCAGGATTGACTTCACCAACAACACGGTGCTGTTCATGTGGTCGTTCAAGCAGAACCTTGAGACCATGGGCTATGGCTTCCGTTTCCAGCCTGGCACGGATTGCTATCTGGCCAACAACATCTTTGGCTGCTCGATGTTCACGGCGCTTGACTACACGCACATCGACAGCGACAAGAGCCGTGAGGCCACCCGCAACACCACTGTGGTGAACAACGTGTTCTTCCTCAATAGGATGGGCGACCTTTCTATCCCTGGCGGCGGCAATTTCATCAACATCAGCAGCGCCGATTTCTCTGACATTGAATACATCGACTCCGAGAGTGGCAACACGACCGTCACGGACGCCAACATATTCAAAGGCAAGATTGACGAGGCCTATCTGAAGGGATTCCTCAATGCGTCGTACACGGCTGAGATGCAGCACAACCCGAATTCGGCGGTGAACACCTTCCGTTCGGCGCTCGGCATGAACCAGATCGGCACAATGACCTCCAAGGTCACGATGTACGCCAACCGCTACAACTGGGAGAAGGCCCTCCTGATCTTCGGCGCGATGCCAGGCTATGGCGCGCAGCTCCCGGAGTAAGGGTATAGCCACTTATGTATTGACGTTTTAGTGCAGTGTCCCGGATCCGTGTCCGGGGCACTTTTCTACTTTCTGGCTGGCATATTCCTCTTCTCCGCCGCATCTTCCTCGGCCACCGGACCGGACGAAGCGAACCTTCCGAAGTGACATTCCGATTCGGAATCAAAAGTATTTTACTATTTTTGTAAACATAAGAAACAGGACAGAGAATGAACGAGGAAAGAAGCATAGACAGATTGGCGAGATACATCATCTGGGCAGCCGCGGCGGCGGTGACGATCGCGTTCTGCTGGTATTTCAGAAGCGTGCTGGTCTACATAATCATCGCGGCGGTGGTCTCCCTGCTCGGAAGACCGATAATGAAAGGATTGAAGCGCATCCGGATAAAGGGCAGGTGCGCCCCCGACTGGCTGTGCGCCATAGTGTCTCTGCTCCTGATCCTGACCGTGTTCCTGGGAGTCGTCACCCAGATCATACCAGTCTTCTCAAGCATAATCACCAATGTCTCCGGCAACCTCCAGTCGGCCTCTTTCAAGGCCTCGGAGATCACCGTTTGGTTCGACCGGCTGAATGTCTGGCTGATCGACAGGATCCCGGCCTTGGGCCGTGGCTTCCAGATCCAGGACGCGGTGATCGGATGGATCCGCAACGCGTTCGACATCAGTTCCGTGACATCAGTGGTCGGCTCCGTGGCGTCAGCCCTCGGGGCTTTCGGCATAGGACTTTTCTCCGTGATGTTCATCGGGTTCTTCTTCGTGAAGGATGAGAACCTGTTCCGCAGGATAGTCGGCTCGCTCGTGCCGGACAAGGCCGAGAAGACGGCGATCAGCGCCATCGGCGACATTGAGCATCTTCTTACACGCTACTTCGTCGGCCTGCTGACAGAGGTTCTGGGTGTGGCTCTGATCAACTTCCTGGGACTCTGGCTGGTGGCAAGGATAGGCCTCTACCCGGCCGTCGGCATCGCGTTCATGACCGGCCTTCTGAACGTCATCCCTTACGTCGGCCCCTGGATCGGCGGAGCTGTCGGGACAATCCTCGGAATAGTGCTGAAATACAGCAGCGCCGCCGCGCTCGGTGTCTACCCGGATTTCATGGTGGTGCTGATCACGCTGCTTGCCGTCTTCATCTGCACGCAGTTGATTGACAACTTCCTGTTCCAGCCGCTGATCTACTCGACCAGCATAAAGTCAAGCCCGCTGGAGATCTTCATCGTGCTGCTGATGGCCGGCCATCTGGGGGGCATCATCGGGATGCTCGTCGCCATCCCGGCCTACACCGTGATCAGAGTCGTGGCCGCACGCTTTTTCTCAGACTTCAAACCTATCCGCAGGCTGATCTCGGCCACGGATGACGAACAAAAATCATAGATGAACATGAACTCATTCCTCAGAAGACTGATGGCGGCAGCCGCCGTCATCGCCGGATCACTGGCAACCCTGAACGCTCAGGAAACATATTCACCGTCAGGTACCTACCAATTCGCCGTCAAGGACGGCAACCAACTTTTGCTTGATGAATATCCCGCCTCGCCTGGCAGCGTGACCGCCATTGACGGCAATGCCAAGCCTTCGATCGTCTTCGTTTTCGGAGGGGGATTCAAGGGTGGAGAGCGCAGCCACAAGGAGTACCTGCCTTGGTTCAGGATGCTCAATGACGAGGGTTACACCGTTCTCACCATCGACTACCGGCTCGGCATGAAGGGAGTCAGAACCAAGGGCGGCATCGGCTCCGTCAAGCAGTTCTACCATTCTGTCAGTATCGCCAGCGAGGATCTGTTCAGCGCCACCAAATACATCATCGACAATGCCGCGACGCTGAAGGTGGATCCCGACAACCTGGTGATCTGCGGCTCGTCGGCCGGTGCGATGACCGTCCTTCAGACAGAGTGGCTGCTGTGCAACGGAAAGGCCACCGAGGCTCTCCCGGAAGGGTTCCGCTACGCGGGAGTGATGTCGTTCTCCGGAGCGATCCTCTCAAGGGAGGGTATGCCTAAATACGCCCAGACCCCGGCTCCGACCGCATTCTTCCACGGCACTGCCGACAAGGTGGTGAACTACAAGAAGATCCGTGTCTTCAACTGGGTGTTTGCCGGCACGAACCAGCTTGTCAGGATATTCAAGAGAAACGGCTACACCTACAATGCCTACCGCTATCAGGGCCACACTCACGAGATTGCCGACTCGATGGTCGAGACTTTCCCGGATCAGATCCGCTTCCTGGAGACCAACATAACAAGAAAGGTCGCCAGAACTGTGGATTCCACAATCGACGACCCTGAGGCTCCCGCTCCAAGCGGCTCTGCCAACCGCAAGGAAATGTACGGAAATTAATCCTGAATGTACCTGCGATAGACCTCCGCGATCCTGCGGTAGCCCTCTTCATTAGGATGCAGGCCATCCTTGAAGAGGGATTCGTCCAATGTGCCGTCAGCCTTGGTCAGGACCGGTTTGACATCGACGATGTCGTAGTTCGTGAGGCCGCTTGCCTCCAGGAACCTGTCCGCGGCGGCGTTCACCTTGTCCACCCTGTCGATCGCTTTCCTGCGCGGATAGATGTGGACCACGTGGATGCGGGCCTTCGGCTGCTTCACACGAATATATTCGATCAGCCTCACCATGCCTTCGCCGATGACTTCTTCCGGGCTGCCGTAGATGTCGTTGGTGCCGGCCATCACGAAGATGTGTTTCGCATTGAAGCCGTCAAGTTCCTCATGCATCATGCGCCACATCATGTTCCCGAGGCGGTCCCAGCCGTAGCCGCAGTTGATGACGTTGCGGTCCGCGAAGATGTCGTTCCATGAATTTACGCCGGCATGCCAGACGACATTGCTTGGCTCGCCTGACCAGTAATGGGTTATGGAGTTGCCGATCATGACGATCTCCGGATTCGGGGCGATGTGCCTTTCCCTGTAGAGGATCCTGGAATGCCTCTCGGTCCAGTCGTAGAAGGTGAAGTCCCTGCGCTGCCTCAGGGGCTTGAGGATGTCCGGCAGAGCGGTAGTCGTGCCGAGGGCGTTGTAGATCGCCTCCAGCGTGCTTGTCGTGTCGGCCTTGGCTCCATCGACCGCGACGAAAAAGCCTTGTCCCTTGCTCGTCTTTCTGGAGACTACCTTGACCGGGAAGTCGGCCTTCCTCTGGATGATGTTCCGTACAGCCTTCGAAGGCCTGTCAACCGTCTCGACCGGCACATTGTAGAAAGCGACGGCCTTCTCCACCGGCACCGGCTCGAAATGGAAATAGGTGCCTCCGCAGGCTCCGATCTCCATCCAGTTGACTTCGTTATAGAGCGGCAGATAGAGTCTGAACTCGTTGCCGTTTTTGGCTGACTTGCCGTAATCGACACGGAAAGAGAATGTTATCGTGTCGCCGACGGCTGAACCTAGGTCGGAAGTCCCGTTCAGAAGGTGGAATCCGCCGTCATTGTCGATGTCGAAAAGATCCACCCCCAGCGATGCCATCCGCGTCGCTCCTTTGGGAATATTCCTGCCTTCCAGCACATAGCGCACCTTGATTTCCGGTGCGTTGGTTCCGAAGTCAATGTTCCCCCTGTCGAATGTCCAGCAGGTTCCGAACGGCCCTTTAGGCTTCTCCGTCAGTGGATTATGCCAGCCATACACCCCGGCCGCAGCCGCTCCTACGGAAAGCATCAGCGCCAGCCCTGCCGCCGCCAAAGCTTTTTTTGCAATTTCTGAATATCTCATGTTCATTCAACGTTGATTATTGTCCTTTCAAAACATAATCTCAAAGATAATCCTTACGCTTCAGAAATCCAAAACTGTGGGAGTCACATGTCATTATTAAGGCTTACTCATACTGGATTCTGAAGGATTTTTAGTATTTTTGAGGAAAACTGACAATTATGGCATTTGCGACAAGACTGAAACATCTTCTTAAGGAAACAGCCAGCCTGGCCGGTCATCTTGACACAGAGAACGCTGAGTGTCAGATAAGGAAGAACGTACATTTCCGTGGGCCGAACGCATGGATTCTTGCGTTTTCCGTGGTGATCGCTTCCGTGGGTCTGAACGTGAACTCGATCCCGGTCATCATCGGAGCGATGCTCATATCTCCTTTGATGGGTCCTATCTTCGGGGCGGGATTCTCGCTCGGGACAAACGACATGGAACTCATGGTGACCTCGCTGAAGAATCTCGCAGTGATGATGGCCATCGCGCTGATAGCGTCTGTGTTGTATTTTCTTGTCACACCGCTTACGCTCACCAACCCGACCGAACTTCTGGCCAGAACCAATCCGACCATCTATGATGTGCTGATCGCATTGTTCGGAGGAGCCGCCGGCATGTTCGAGCAGTGCAGGAAAGAGAAGGGTACCGTGATCTCCGGTGTTGCCATCGCCACCGCCCTCATGCCTCCGCTCTGCACCGCAGGGTTCGGACTGGCCAAAGGCAACATGCAGTTTTTTCTCGGCGCCCTGTATCTTTTTGCCATCAACTGCGTCTTCATCGCCATAGCGTCCTACATCATGACCAAGGCAATGGGTTTCAAGCAGGCACAATACCGTGACACCAAGGTGGAGAAGAGAACCCGGCGGATCATGGTGGCGACCGCGCTGGTGTTCATCATACCGAGCATTCTTTCGGCTATCGTGCTCGTCAACAACAACAATTTCGACAGGCGCGCGACCGCTTTCGTGCAGGCCAACAAGTCCATACAGAACGCGATCATCTACGACTACACCATCTCCCACGAGAAAGGCGACAAGATTGAGCTGTACCTGAGTGGAGAGAAACTGGACGAGGAGCAGACGGCGGCCCTGTTCGCTTCCGCCAATGAATATGGTATCAAGGAGGAACAGGTCGCCATCAATGAGAACAAGTCTGCGAAGAGTCTGATCGTCTCTGACATCGTGAATGACATCTATGCCAACAATGAGAGGCAACTTATGGCCAAGAAGAAAGAGGTGGAGGCTCTCCGCAACGAGTTGAACGAATACAAGAGAGACAGCATCCCGTGTCTTCAGATCGCGAAGGAACTGGCAGGCTTCTATCCGTCCGTCAAGTCGATAGGCATCAGCCGGGGCAGCAGCGTCACAGCCGACAGCCTGACTGTCCGCAAGACCACATTCGTCAATGCCAAGGCCTCCCGCAGGTTCAAGGCGGATGAGGAGGAGAAACTTCTCCGATGGCTTAAGATCCGGCTCGGATCCGAGGATGTCGAGCTGCACGTCACCTTCGTAAAATAAGAGCGTTCTGTTAGTGTGATTTTTACTTTGACAATCGACTATGGAAATAAAGATCTCTGATGAACTCAACGACATAATCCGTTACGCCAGGGACGAGGCGATGAGGACCGGAAGCTACGGCATCGGCCCCGACCACCTGTTTCTGGGGATACTGCGCCACGGCGAGAATGCCGCCTGCAAGGTCATTGTCGGCCTCGGGGTGGACACGGACGGTTTCAAGCGGTTCATCGACAGCCACATATTCACAAACGAGCCGATACCGTACTCGGAATCGGACAAGATCTCGTTCTCCCGTTACGCCCAGAACGTCTTGAGCATCACCGTGCTGGAAGCCTCAAGGCAAGGGGTCTCCGAAGCGGGTTCCCTGCATCTTCTGCTGGCTCTTTGCCGCACCACGGAGAATTACGGCCAGGCCTATCTTCGCCAGCATGGTGTGGACTATGGCCGTCTGCTGGGCTACATGCGTGATGAAGGATTGCTGAACAGCGTTCCCGGGCCGGAGGACGAACCAGGCGCTGAAGATGCACAGGAAGGTGGGCAGGAGCAGAAGCAGGACCGGAGTGTCATCGAGGATTTCGGCTTCGATCTCACCAAGGCCGCCGCGGAGGGAAAACTTGATCCGGTGGTGGGTCGTGAGACCGAGATCGCCCGTGTCATAGAGATTCTTGGCAGGCGCAAGAAGAACAACCCGATGCTCATCGGGGAACCAGGGGTAGGAAAGTCCGCGATCGTGGAGGGCATCGCCTTGCGGATAGCGGCCGGCGAGATCTCTCCGGCATTGGCGAAGAAACGCCTGATCTCATTGGACATAGCCTCTGTGGTGGCCGGGACGAAGTACCGTGGGGATTTCGAGAAAAGACTGAAATCCATCATCAGGGAGGTCGGATCCAATCCGGACATCATCCTGTTCATCGATGAGTTCCACACCATTGTCGGAGCCGGTGGTGCGCAGGGCAGCCTTGACGCGGCCAACATCCTCAAACCTGCCTTGGCGCGGGGCGAGCTGCAGTGCATCGGAGCGACAACCATGGATGAGTTCTCCAAGATCGTGGAGAAGGACGGTGCCTTGGACCGCAGGTTCCAGAAGATTGTCGTGGAGCCGACCGACATCCGCCAGTCTGTCGCGATTCTCCGGAACATCAAACCGAACTACGAGGATTTCCACAAGGTGACCTACACCGAGGAGGCTCTGGAGGCCTGTGTGCGTCTGACAGACCGTTATGTGACCGGCAAGTTCTTGCCGGACAAGGCTATAGATGCCTTGGATGAGGCCGGGTCGATGATCCGCCTCAATCTTGCGAAGAGCGGCAGGTCCGGAAATGTCGTGGATGCCGAGGACATAGCCTCCGTGGTCTCCAAGATGACCGGCATACCTGTCAACAAGGTGGCGGAGTCGGAGGGCAACCGCATCATGAGGATGAAGGACCGGCTTCGGAGCCGCATCATAGGCCAGGACGACGCGATCGAGAAGGTTGTGCGCGCCATTCAGCGCAACAGGGCCGGGCTGAAGGATCCCGACCGCCCGATCGGCACTTTCCTGTTCTTTGGCCCAACCGGGGTGGGGAAGACGTGGCTGGCGAAGTGTCTTGCTGAATATCTTTTTGACTCACAGGATAATATCGTCAGAATTGACATGAGCGAGTACATGGAGAAGTTCACCGTGTCAAGGCTTGTCGGAGCGCCTCCCGGCTATGTCGGCTACGAGGAGGGTGGGCAGCTCAGCGAGCGTGTCCGCAGGAAGCCTTACAGCGTCGTTCTGCTTGACGAGATCGAGAAGGCTCATCCTGACATATTCAACATCCTGCTTCAGGTGCTTGACGAAGGTCGCCTTACGGACAGCAACGGCCGCGTCGTGAACTTCCGGAACACCATTGTCATCATGACCTCCAACGTCGGCAGCCGCGAGCTTGATGAATATGGCAGCGGGGTCGGATTCGCAACGTCCGGGAAGAACGTCACTAAGAACCGCCAGAGTGTGCTGGAGAAGGCCATCAAATCGTCTTTTCCTCCGGAGTTCATCAACAGGGTGGATGAAAGGATATTCTTCAACTCATTGACTAAGGAGGACATGGAGAAGATCATCGACATTGAGTTGAAGGATCTTCGCGCAAGGGCCGTGGAGGCCGGTTACCGCCTTGTGGTCACTCCGGCGGCCAGACGTTTCATCGCCGAGGCCGGTTTCGATCCGGCGTTCGGCGCGCGTCCTTTAAAACGCGCCGTGATGAAATATGTCGAGGATCCGGTGTCGGAGTTCATCATCTCCGACAGGATTCTGCAGGGGCGGGGCGGAGAAGGCCTGCCGGGGCCGAGGACTCTCAGGGTCGGCCTGACGGCTGACAAGGAGAACACCCTCGTGTCCTTGAAGACTGAGCCATTGGGCGTGACTGTCAAATGATCAGGCGTTCCTGACCGCACTCTCGAACTCCAGCCCCATGTCTCCCATAATCTCCATCAGGGCGTTGAACGATGACTCCGACGAGATCATGGATGCGAGCTTTTCGAGACTATATTCAGTGTTTCTCATGACTTTGTGTTTTGTTTTCTGATGCAAAGATAGGTTTAGCTTGTGCCAAAACGCAGTACAGGCTGAATGTTTTCTATGCATATCCCGTAAGAGCCGCAGCTATTGCCGCTCTCGGTTTTTTTTACTAATTTTGCGTGTTTAACTATAATGTATTCAACATCGCAAATATGGATATTGAGGAAAAGAAAGAGGAAGGGCTGACTGGCATCATAGAACCGGTAGAGATTGATCACGAGATGCGTACCGCGTACATCGACTATTCGATGTCCGTAATCGTCTCCCGTGCGTTGCCTGATGTCAGGGATGGACTGAAGCCTGTGCAGAGAAGAGTGCTTTTCGGAATGGACGGACTCGGTCTGTCATATTCAGGCCCGACACGTAAGTGCGCCAAGATTGTGGGTGAGGTGCTTGGTAAGTACCATCCTCACGGCGACTCCAGCGTGTATGACGCCCTCGCCAGGCTTGCGCAGCCGTGGAACCAGCGCTATCCTATGATTTTCGGCCAGGGTAACTTCGGCTCCATGGACGGTGATCCTGTCGCCGCCATGAGGTACACCGAGGCCAAACTCCAGAAGATGACGGACGATGTCCTCGCTGACATCGACAAGAACACCGTTGACATGACGCTCAACTTCGACGACACCGAGGAGGAGCCTACGGTTCTGCCTACAAAGGCGCCGCTGCTGCTGCTGAACGGATCGTCGGGTATCGCCGTCGGAATGGCCACCAACATGGCTCCGCACAATCTCGGCGAATGCTGTGACGCTATCTGCGCCTACATCGACAATCCGGACATCGACACGGACGGTCTGATGCAGCACATCAAGGGTCCGGACTTCCCGACCGGAGGCATCATCATGGGTGTCAGCGGAATAAAGGAGGCCTACGAGACCGGCCGCGGTAAGGTCGTGGTGCGCGCCAAGACAGACATCGAGGTGGCTGACAATGGCCGCGAGACCATCGTCGTGTCCGAGATACCGTACATGGTCAACAAGAAGGAGATGATCGAGAAGATCGGCCAGATGGTCGAGGACAAGAAGATAGAGGGCATCACCTACATCAACGACGAGACATCCCGCGAGGGTGTCCGCGTTGTCATCAGGGTGAAGCAGGGCTGCAACTCCAACGTCGTCCTTAACACCCTGTTCAAGTACACCCAGCTTCAGTCCAGCTTCGCGTTCAACAATGTGGCTCTTGTCAAGGGCCGCCCGAGAACGCTGTCCCTCAAGGACATGATCGCCGATTTCGTGGATTTCCGCCACGATGTTATCATCAGGAGGACCAAGTTCGAGCTGGACAAGGCGCAGAAGAGGGCGCACATCCTTGAAGGCTTGCTGAAGGCCATCGACGTGATTGACGAGATCATCCACATCATCAGGCACTCCGCCAATGTGGACGAGGCCAAGGCCGAACTGATCTCAAGGTTTGAGTTCACCGAGACCCAGGCGACCGCCATTGTGGAGATGAGGCTCCGTCAGCTGACCGGACTCGAAAGGGAGAAGCTTCAGGCTGAATACGATGAGCTGGAGAGGTTCATCGCCCGCTGCAACGAGATTCTCGGCAGCGTCGAGGAGCAGATGAAGGTCATCAAGGCCGAGACGATCGAGCTCAAGAACAAGTACGCCGACCCGAGAAGGACGGAGATCCGTCCTTCCGCCGAGGAGTTCAATCCGGAGGATTTCTATGCCGACGAGGATGTGGTCATCACGATCTCGCATCTGGGCTACATCAAGAGGACTCCTCTGACCGAATACCGTACCCAGGCGCGCGGCGGAGTCGGTATGAAGGGAAGCGCGACAAGGGACGAGGACTTCATCGACCACATCTACATCGCCAACATGCATTCGACGATGCTGCTCTTCACGCAGTCCGGACGCTGCTACTGGCTCAAGGTCTATGAGATACCGGAAGGCTCAAGGGCATCCAAGGGCCGCGCCATCCAGAATGTCCTCAACATCCCTAACGACAAGATCCTGGCGTACATCAATGTCAAGACCCTTAAGGATCAGGAATATGTCGCCGCCAACAACATCGTGCTGGTCACCAAGAGGGGAGTCATCAAGAAGACATCCCTGGAGGCATATTCACATCCAAGGACAGCCGGTGTGAACGCTGTGAATCTCCGTGAGGGGGACGAGCTGGTCGAGGCCTTGCTGACCAACGGCAGCGAGCAGGTGCTCATCGCCGCCCGTGACGGACGCTGCTGCCGCTTCGAGGAGACTGACGCCCGTCCTATGGGCAGGAACTCCACCGGAGTGCGTGGCATCAATATTGAAGACACAGATGAGGTCATCGGAGCGATCAACTATGATCCGGGTGCCGAGGACGCCGCGGCGCACACCGTGCTTGTGGTGAGTGAGAACGGCTTTGGAAAGAGGACCGACTTCGATGAGTACAGGATCACCAACCGTGGCGGCAAGGGTGTCAAGACCATCAACATCACCGAGAAGACCGGCAAGTTGATAGCCATCAAGAACGTGACCGAGAACGATGACCTGATGATCATTGAGAAGTCCGGTCTCACAATCAGGATGGCGGTCTCGGACATCAGGGTCGCGGGCAGGGCAACCCAGGGTGTGAAACTGATCAACATCAAGGACGGCGACTCCATCGCGGCTGTCTCCACTGTTGAGAAGAGTAATGATGATGAACAGGACAAGGTTTCTGACGGGACTTCAGAAGTCCCTCAGGAATAACTAGATACAAACAATAAACACCAATAATCATGAAGAAGACTTTGATTGTTTTGGCATTGCTCGCTTCCTTCCAGGTCGCGAATGCCCAGTCTAACGTGAACTCTGCCGCCAAGGCGGTCGAGAGTGCCCTTGCTGCTTCCCAGAATGAGAAGAAGGCTACCAAGGTGGCAACCTGGCTGAAGCTTGCCCAGACTTATCTTGACGCCTATGGCGCACCTGCCGGAAACGTGTGGTTGGGTGCTGACCAGGCTTCCCTCCAGCTCTCTATGGGCAATGAGAAACCTGTCTCTGTTGAGGCTGTGACCCTCGGTGACGGTCAGTACACAAAGCAGGTCTTTGAGAACAAGAATCTCTACATCAACGGTGCCGGCCAGCTCGCGATCATCGAGGTGACCAAGCCTGTTGTGGAGAACGCCCTTGGAAAGGCTCTTGAGGCCTACAAGAAGGCTTACGAGGTCGATGAGAAGCACGCCAAGGACAAGGAAATCAGCGAAGGTATCAAGTCCATCAACGAGAAACTGAGCCAGGAGGCCTATTACGCCTACTCTCTCGGTGACGTGAAGAAGGCTGAGTCTTTCTTTGAGGCCGCCTTTGATGCCGCCGCCCAGAAGCCGTACGAGAAGGTTGACACCAACTCCCTTTACAACGCCGCTTTCACGGCTTGGAGCGTACAGGACTTCAGCAAGGCCAAGACACTGTTTGACAAGTGCATAAGCTATGGCTACTATGCTGACAAGGGTGAGGTTTACGCCAAGCTTTCCGATTGCGCCGCCCACATCGACACCACCGCCGCCGGCAAGACTGCCGCCAAGGAGTATCTTGAGAAGGGATTCGCACAGTTCCCGACCAGCGAGAGCATCGTGTTCGGTCTGATCAACTACTACATGACCAGCGGCGAGGGTACCGACAGACTGTTCGAACTCCTCCAGCAGGCAAAGGCGACATCACCTGACAATGCCTCTCTCTACTATGTCGAGGGACAGGCCTACAAGCAGATCGGTGACCTTGACAAGGCCGCCAAGGCTTACGACGAGTCAGCCGCCAAGGATCCTAAGTACGTCTTCGCCTACATCGGAAAGGGCCAGATGTACTACGACAAGGCTCTTGAGCTTCAGGAGAAGGCCCAGAACGAGCTTGATGACAACAAGTACATGGCTCTCGTGCAGGAATTCGAGGTCACCCTCAAGAAGTGTATCGATCCGTTCGAGCAGGCTTATCTGGTTTGCGAGGACGCTTCCATCAAGTCCACCATCGCCGAGTACCTCAAGCAGATCTACTATCGTTTCCGCGACCAGGACGCCAAGTACCAGGCCGGCTACGAGAAGTACAACACCCTTCTGAACAACTAATCTATCGGCTCACTGCCATCGTGGCAAATGCCCGTGGTGCTTAAGCGTCTGATAGACAATAAATAAAGCAATCACCTCCTGCCGGACTTAGCAGGAGGTGATTGCGTTATTCGTTGTTGCTCAGTTAGTTGCCTGCCACGGGGAGATGGAGATAGTGGCATGCGTGCTTTAAGCCCCTTCAGAGCCTGTTCCGGAAGCCCCGGTTGCCTCCTCGGCCTCCTTGCGGTCGAAGGCCTTGACGATTTTGGTCACCAGAGGGTGGCGTACGATGTCTTCGTTGGTGAAGAAGATCGTGCTGACACCCTTGATGCCTTTCAGGAGGCTGATGCCTCTGAGCAGGCCTGAGTCCTCGCGGCGGGGGAGATCGACCTGTGTCGCGTCACCGGTCACGATGAACTTGGCGTTCACGCCCATACGGGTCAGGAACATCTTCAGCTGTGCGAGGTTGGTGTTCTGGGCCTCGTCCAGGATGACACATGCCCGGTCCAGCGTCCGGCCTCTCATGTAGGCCAGCGGGGCGATCTGGATCGTGCCCTCCTCGATGAACTCCTGAAGCCTCTTGGGAGGAATCATGTCGCCCAATGCGTCGTACAGTGGCTGGAGGTACGGATCCAGCTTGTCTTTCAGGTCTCCCGGCAGGAACCCCAGCCGTTCCCCGGCCTCGACGGCGGGGCGCGTCAGAATGATCCTTTTGATCTCACGGTTTTTCAAAGCCCTGACAGCCAAGGCGATGGCGATGTAGGTCTTGCCGGTGCCGGCGGGGCCGACGGCGAAGATGAGGTCGTTCTCGAAATAGGCCTTGACCATCTCCTGCTGTGTCTTGTTGCGGGCCTTGACCGGCTTGCCGTCCGTGCTGTGGACGATGATGGCCTCGCCGTTCAGCCTGAAGTTGTTGGGCGAGTTCTCCCCGTCGAAGATGTCCTCCACGTCGAAGGCCGTGAGATTCATCTTGTGCATTCTCCGGTCAACCAGCTCGGCGAATTTCTGGTTGAATTCCTGAATGTCGTTCTCCTTGCCTTCCAGGTGGATCTCGTTGCCTCTGGCGACAACCTTAAGTCCGTGAAAATAAGAGCAGAACTCTTCAAGTATCTTGTTTCCGACCCCGAAGATCTCGATGGGGTCCATTGCTTCAAGCGTGATGGTTTTCTTCATTGTCAATCAATAATACCGGTTTCTTTCTTTACTCTGTTGTAGGAGGCTGTCATCTTGTCGTAGTCCCACGGATTAAGCCACTGGTCGCGTCTGCCGACATATTCCTTTACGGGGATGGTGGTGTAGCCTTTGGTCAGATGTCCCGGGCGCGAGCACCATGTCAGCGTCAGAGCCGGATCGAGCATGCTTCTGTCGCCGAGCCGGTCCTTCGTGAAGCGGAGCGTCACCATCATCCCGACCTGCGTGTGGGGAGCGCTCATGTTCGAGATGAAATTGCCCAATGAATATACCACCGGCACCTGCCGTGTGCCTATTCCGTTGTCTCTGGCGACCGTCAGAGTCTCAATGTCCTGAAGCACATGCGGATGCGCCCCCACAACAGCGTCGCAGCCCTTTTCCGCCAGCCATCGCGCCAACCGTCCCTGCGAGGCGGAATGCTTGAGGACATATTCATTGCCCCAATGCGGCAGCGCGATGATGAAGTCGGCTCCCGACTCTTTCGCCGCCCGGATGGCGAGGGCTATCTCCGCCGTGTCGGTCCGGTGCACCTTGGGAAACTCCTCCTTCAGCCTGCTGTTGGTGCCGTAGGTGAAATTGATGAAAGCGAACCTGATGCCCCTGCAGGCCACCTTGAGCGGAAACCGCAGCGAGTCGTCCGGTGCGGAAAGCGATGCCCCGGTGTGCCGCGCGCGTCCTTCCTCCTCCATCTTTGAATATATTCCCAGAGTCCTTTCGATCCCTCCCTTTCCTTTGTCAAGAATATGATTGTTCGCGGTCAGGAATATGTCCACGCCGCTTTCCGCGATGGCTTCGACGTAGGAGTCCGGCGCCGAGAAACACGGGTAGCCTGTGTACGGCCTGCCCGCAAGGGTGAACTCCATGTTCGCCACGGCGATGTCCGCTTGCTTTATGAGCCGTTCGACTCTGGAGAAGCAGGTGGAGAAGTCGTAGGTGTCCTCCGCTGTCCTGGCGTTGGCGATCTGCCCGCTGTGCATCATCATGTCCCCAAGGAAGACGATGCTGACAGTGTCAGGAGCCTGGTAAAGCGGATGGGGGAAACGGAAAATGTCACGGTGGAGTTGTGCCGCCGCTGACCAGGAGAGAATAAGGAACAGACCGATTGTCAGATTTTTCCGCATACGCAAAGATAACAATACATGCTGAATTTCCGGCATGGTAGCCCGCATTTTGGAAAATATTGTGTGCGAACGCTTGCATCTAATGATTTTATTCGTATCTTTGCAATCTCTAACACGGTGCGATTAGTTCAGTTGGTAGAGCACCAGATTGTGGTTCTGGGTGTCGTGGGTTCGAGCCCCACATCGCACCCCTCGGAAGAGGTCGGCGGATAATGCCGGCCTTTTTTTCTTATCCCCCCGTCTGAACCTTACGCAAATAAGATTTTCAATGCGCGTCTCACCTCTTTCTTTATCATAGTATTTTTATTACATTTGCAGAGACCCTTGTGGCGGACTCTGATGTCAAATGACGGTCGGGGTGGCCGGAGGGAAGAGATTATTTCATACAGAAAGTATTAGGATTATGGAACTTAAAGGATCAAGAACCGAGGAGAATCTGCGGACAGCGTTCGCTGGTGAGAGCCAGGCTCACACCAAGTATTTGTATTATGCCTCAAAGGCGTCGAAGGACGGCTACGTGCAGATAGGCAAGATGTTCGAGGAGACCGCCAGGAACGAGAAGGAGCATGCCAAGATCTGGTTCAAGCTCCTGCATGACGGAGGTGTCCCTTCAACGGAGGAGAACCTTGCCGATGCCGCCGCCGGCGAGAACTACGAGTGGACTGACATGTACGCAGGGTTCGCCAAGACCGCCAGGGAGGAGGGATTCGACGAGATCGCATTCCTGTTCGAGAAGGTCGGCGCGATAGAGAAGACTCATGAGGAGCGTTACAGGAAGCTTCTGAAAAACATTCAGGACGATGTTGTCTTCTCTCGTGACGGGGACGTGATCTGGGAGTGCTCGAACTGCGGTCACATCGTGATCGGCAAGAAGGCTCCGGAGGTCTGCCCGGTCTGCAATCATCCGAAAAGTTATTTCCAAATCAAGGCTCAGAACTACTAATCTTTTTTTTGAATATGAAGAAATTCATCTTCGCCGCCGTCGCCGCAGCCATTGTTCCTTTCGCTGCTGTCGCGCAGCCTGCTCAGCCAGAGGCTGACTACCAGTTCACCGTTGTGAAGGAGAACCCTATCACCCCTGTCAAGAACCAGTACCGCTCAAGTACCTGCTGGTGCTTCTCGACCCTCGGATTCCTTGAGTCAGAGACGATCAGGATCAAGAACATCAAGGACACAACCCTTTACCCGGATTTCTCCGAGATGTTCGTTGTCTCCCACTCCTACAAGGACAGGGCTGTGAAATATGTCCGCACTGACGGCAACATCAACTTCGCCGCCGGCTCCGAGGCCGATGATGTGCTTCATGTCATCGAGGACTACGGTCTGGTTCCTCAGAGCGCCATGCCTGGAGTCCAGCCGCTTCCTATTCACGGTGAGCTCGACGCGACCACCAAGGCCTACGTGCAGGCCATCGTAAAGAACCCTAACAAGACTCTCTCCACCACGTGGAAGAAGGCTTTCGACGCCATTGTGGACACCTACCTCGGCGAGGTTCCGGAGACATTCGAGCATAACGGCAAGACCTACACTCCTGCCACTTTCAGGGATGAGATGGGCATCGTTCCTTCAGACTACGTGACCCTTACCTCATTCACTCACCATCCGTTCTACAAGCCGTTCATCCTTGAGCTCTCCGACAACTGGAGGTGGGATTCCGCCTACAACCTGCCGCTTGATGAATTCATGGAGGTGGTCTACAGCGCAGTTGAAAAGGGCTACACCCTTGCGTGGGGAACTGACGTTAGTGAGAAAGGCTTCACCAGAAACGGTGTCGGTGTGCTTCTGGATGACATGAAGTCCGCTGCCGGCTCCGATCAGGAGCGTTGGGTAGGCAAGACCGGCGAGAACAAGGCCGAGGCCGCCGCGGCGCTTCCGAAAGAGGCGTCCGTGACCCAGGAGTCACGTCAGGAAGGCTTCGACAACAAGACCACGACTGACGACCATGGCATGCAGATCTTCGGACTTGCCAAGGATCAGAACGGCACCAATTACTTCATGATCAAGAACTCTTGGGGAACGACCAGCAAGTACCGCGGAATCTGGTACTGCTCCGATTCATTCCTTCGCTCCAAGACCATTGATGTTGTTGTCCACAAGGACGCTCTTTCTAAGGATCTTAAGAAGAAACTTGGAATCAAATAATGGGCATCGTCAAGAACATTCCTAACACGATTACCTCTATGAACCTCCTTTGCGGGGTTCTGGGGGTAATCGCTTCTTTGAACGGCAGGCTGGAGCTGGCTTTTGTCCTGATGATCAGCGCCGCCGCCTTTGATTTCTGCGATGGTCTGGCCGCAAGGCTTCTGAAAGCATATTCGGAAATAGGAAAGGAGTTGGACTCGCTGGCGGACGATGTCAGTTTCGGTGTCCTTCCCGCCGTGATGCTTTTCTCCGTCAGCGGCACGGACATCGTGGTACTGAAGTACTTGCCTCTTCTTCTGGCCGTGTTCTCGGCACTGAGGCTCGCCAAGTTCAATCTCGACGAGCGTCAGCATGACAGCTTCATCGGACTTCCTACCCCTGCCGCCGCCATGATCTGCGGAGCGCTGGCCACTTTGGTTACTGTCCGGCCAGACTGCTTTCTCGCCGGTTGGTGCGAAGGTCCTGTCTTCATCCCGATCCTGACATTGGGACTCTGCTACCTGCTTGTCTGCGAGATCCCGATGTTCTCGATGAAGTTCGGAGGCGGCAACAAGGTCTCAAGACTCGAAAAGGCCAAGCGGATCGCCTTTCTGGTCATCGTGGGATTGTCGGTCATCATCGCGCTCGTCGAGCGTTCGCACTGGTCGTTCGTGTTTCTGACAAGCTTCCTCGGTTATGTCCTCATCAATCTGGTGATGAGCGACTTCACGGCTAAAAAGTAGTCAGGGACCCCTCACGCCATGTCTGAGTCCGGAAGACACGTCATACTCTATGTCCACGGAATGGGCGGAGGCGGTGACAGCCGTATCCCGTCCATCCTGAAGGACAACCTGGGGCCGGATTTCGAAGTCGTCATCCGGACCTATGATTTTGACCCTGAAATCGCCCACACCCAGTTGTCGGGCTGGGCGGAGGAGGTTCATCCCGATCTGGTGATCGGTGAGAGCATGGGTGCCGCCCATGCAATCGCATTGAGGGGGTACCCGCATCTTTTTGTCTCACCGTCGCTTAACGCGCCCCGCTATTTCTTCTCGTTGGCTTGGCTGACCGTCATCCCGGGAATGACGGCATTGTTTGACCGGATCTATCGCCCGAAGGATGGCGACAGGCAGAGACTTCATTTCACGCGCAGGCCATTGTTGAAATGGAAGGCGACGTTGGAGGACGCCCTCCGGAACACGCCCAAGAACGGCAGCAAAGACTATTTCCATGCCTTTTTCGGCACGCGTGACCATTATCGCCGCAGCGGCGTAGTCTCGATCCGCACTTGGCGGAAGTACTTCGGCGACGGCTCCTGGACCGTCTACGACGGCACTCACTTCATGGAGAATGAATATGTCCTCTCTCTCCTCATCCCGAAGATCCGTGAAGTCTTGGGGGCTTTTGGTAATTCCTAAAGATTAGCTTGGTACTCCTTGATTGTGCGCGTGATGTTGGCCTCGGCGGTGGCGGGGGCGAGGGCCACGGACAGGGGAGTGTCTTCCGGGGTGACTTGAAGGACGGCGTCGAAGCCGGCTTCGAGAAGTTGCTCTTTGTCAGAGAGTCTGCCGGCGATCAGGATGACTTTCGGGCTTTTGCCGGGTGCCCGGTATCTGCGGGAATATTCAAGTACACCGACTGGAACCTTGCCTCGGAGGGTCTGTATGTCGGCGCATCCTTCGCCGGTGATGACAAGGTCGCATGACTTCAGTTTCTGTCCGAATCCGGCGATGTCAAGAACTTTGTGGATGCCCTGGGCCATCGTCGCGCCCAGCACGCATCCCAGCGCCCCTCCTATGCCGCCGGCGGCACCGGAACCAGGGATATTCATCACATCCATCTCTGAAAATTCGGCGTAGGTCTCGCACAGCCGCGACATCCACTCGTCAAGCATCCCGACCATGGCCGGCGACGCACCTTTCTGCGGAGCGAACATCCTCGCCGCCCCGCCCGGGCCGCAGAAAGGGACGGAAACATCGTAGAAGCCTGTTATCTTGCAGGAATCCAGCGCCTTGCTGCGGCAGGAGGAATCTATTTCCTGAATATTCACGAGCGAGCTTCCGGATTTGGCCTCGTCTGTCCGGAATCTGTAGCCAAGGGCCTGGAGAAGGCCGATACCGCCGTCGCAGGTCGCGCTGCCTCCAAGGCCGAGCCAAATCTCCTCGGCGCCGTGCTCAAGGGCATCCAGCATAAGTTCTCCTGTGCCGTAGGAGGATGTCAGCACGGGGTTGAGCTCATTTCTCCGGAGAAGCCCCAGGCCGCTGGCTGCTGCTGTCTCGATGACCGCCGTCCTGCCGGCGACTCCGTATTTCGCGCTGATGACCCGGCCTAGCGGATCGTGGCAGGAGACTGTCCGGAACGTTCCGCCCAGGCATCCGGTCAGTATCGTCGAGAAGCCTTCGCCGCCGTCCGACACCGGGATAATCTCCGCGCAGCCGTCCGGGAATGCCCTTAAGGCCGCGTTTCCGGCCTGGGCTGAGGTCAGACATCCTTTGAAGGAATCTATGGCGATCAGTGCTTTCATTTACTACAAAAAGGCATCGGTCCACGAAGAGACTTCGGAATCTTCACCGACTTATTTTTAACGCATACTTAGTAACCTTCAAATAATAACCTGCATCATCTTAAGGAATCTTTTCGGTCTATATCTCTTTTCTCATCAGTCATGTGCCACCGGCACACTCCTTCTTCGAAAATAGATCTATCCTCGAAAATCTTCTCTTAATCTGAGGCAACTTATTTTTTTCATGTTACTTATCAAGATATTCCCAACTGTCTTCAAAGATAGTGAAGAATTTTCTACCTTTGTAGTTGGAATTGTGTTTATTTGGGAAAATCACGGGGATCCGTGAGGTTTTTCATCAGTAAAAGTTGAAGAAAGTGAGGAGATTTTTAACGATCAGCGCGCTTGTTTTGTCCGTCATAGCGATGTTCAGTTGCTCAAGACGGGCGGAAAGTGGCTACAAGACAATACCTTATGTCAATTTTCTCCTGGCGGACTCCCTCCCGCAGCTACGCACGCTGGCCGCTTCGGGTGGGAAATCCTCCGGATCGGTCGTGCTGGCCGGAGATCCGGCAGCCTGCCTTCGCCTCAGTGAAAGGATGATGATCAGCGACGAGTTTGACAACATTGACGCGAGGAAAGCGCCGGATGGTCTTCCGGATTTTTCAGGAGAGACGATGGTCTCGCTGCTGGACTTCGCAAGGACTCCGTACGATTCCCTGACCACCACAGCCGCCGGGCGCGGTAGTCTCCGCAAGTACGCGGTGATGAACGCCCTTTCGGCCCTTCGGATTCCCGGGGGCTGCAAGATCCTTATCATCTGCTCTCCCGCTCTTTCTGAATATGGCGGAAGCGATGTGGCAAACCTGTTCGAAAGGATCGGCTGCGATGTGCCGGTGGTACATTCCTCAGCTCCGACATATTCATTCACAGAGGCTTGCTTCCGTGAAATGAGAGATAAGAACATCTTTACGCACAACATTTCCTACCCTGCCGCAAGGTTGCTGATGGCGGTCCGCGACTCTTCGGACTCCGGCGTGTCCGTCCTTCCGTTCGTTGACAGCCTTGTTCCCGCTTCGTTCCCTGACACGGTCGGGGTGTTGGCTCCTAACACATATTATTCAAATGTCATACAAAATCAGCGTTAGTCCGGAGGAGATAGAGGTACTGGAGCCATCGAGCTTTCCGGGAAAGATCAAAGTGATTGATTCCCAAGGATTTGAGTTTATGAAAGCCGTGGCTTATCTGAGGAGGCAGAAAGTCATAGGGTTCGACACGGAGTCCCGCCCGTGCTTTTCCGCCAGCCAGCCTCATTACGGGGTGTCGCTTCTTCAGCTATCCGGCAAGGACAGGGCTTTCCTGTTCAGGGTCAAGCTGATGGGAGGCATTCCGAAGTCTTTGAGGAAGATTCTCGCCAGCAATCAGATCATCAAGGTCGGAGCCGCTGTCACGGACGATGTGAGAGGGCTTAAGAAGCACCATGATTTCGAGCCGAAGGCCTTTGTGGATCTTCAGAAAATGGTTTGGGAGTATGGCATCAAGGACAAGAGTGTCAAGAAGATGGCCGCCATCATTCTGGGCGTGAGGATCTCGAAGACGCAACAGCTTTCCAACTGGGAGGCAGAGACGCTTTCCGAGTCGCAGCAGGCCTATGCCGCCACGGACGCTTGGATCTGCCGTGAGATGTACTATAAGCTGCTGGCTTCCGAGAAGAACCCTCTGACTCCGGAGCAGATGCTCCCGAACCAACCAAAACACACTGAAAATGACAAAGATAATATTAAAGAAAGGTAGAGAGGACTCTCTCTTGAGGTTCCATCCCTGGGTTTTTTCCGGAGCCATCGCGCAGATTTCCGGTGAGCCGGCGGAAGGAGACATTGTGGGCGTTTTTTCCCAGAAAGGGGATTTCTTGGCCTACGGGCATTATCAGGTTGGTTCAATCGCCGTCCGCGTCCTGAGCTTTGCGGGAGAGGATGTCCTGTCTCCGGATTTCTGGAGGAATATGATCTCCCGCGCCCTACGTGTGCGTGTCGCAGCGGGTCTCGCCCTTCCTGTCTCATCGGTCGCCGGGCCTTCCGAGGTGCCATCCATCCCGAACCCGACGAACTGCTACCGTCTTGTCCACGGCGAAGGTGACGGTCTTCCAGGACTGATCATTGACTACTACGACGGTGTCTGTGTGATGCAGGCGCACTCCGTCGGAATGTTCCGCGCGAAAGGAGCCATCTGCGAAGCCTTGAAATCAGTCTACGGCCATGCTCTGAAGGCGGTCTATGACAAGAGCTCAGGTACGGCTCCGTTCAAGGCCGGTCTGGATCTGGTGGACGGCTATCTGTACAGAAGTCCGGACTTCTCTGACGATGAGCAGGTTGTCCTGGAGAACGGCCACAAGTTCTTTGTCAATTGGACGGAAGGGCAGAAAACCGGCTTCTTCCTGGATCAGAGGGAGAACAGGGCTCTCGTGGGGAAATATTCCAGAGGACGCAATGTCCTGAACCTGTTCTGCTACACGGGAGGCTTCTCCGTCTACGCGCTCGGCAATGGCGCCGTTCATGTGGATTCGGTTGACAGCTCGCGCAAGGCTGTGGACATGGTGGACAGGAACATCGCGCTGAACGGCTTCGACCTATCGTCACACACTGGCTACTGCGCGGACGCGATAGAGTTCCTCCACGATGTCCCGGAGGACAAGTACGATCTCATCATTGTGGATCCGCCGGCTTTCGCCAAGCATAGAGGAGCGCTGAACAATGCCTTGCGGGCCTACCAGCGATTGAACGCCGCCGCCATCTCCAAGGTGGCTTCCGGTGGCCTGGTGTTTACCTTCAGCTGCTCGCAGGTGGTTGACAAAGAGGCGTTTGCGTTGGCAGTGTTCTCTGCCGCCGCACAGACTGGCCGCAGTGTCCGGATCCTGGATCGTCTGAACCAGCCGGCCGACCATGCCGTGAACATTTATCATCCTGAAGGAGAGTATCTTAAGGGATTGCTTCTCTATGTCGAGTAGAGAGGCGTGCCGCATGACTAATGACCATAACCATTTAAATGTTTAGGATATGAAAAAGTTGCTGGCCGTTTTGGCTCTTTCTGTGTCTGTGACTGTCTCAGCCAAGGATTTCAATGACATCCCAAGGGCATGGAAATGGGTGGGAATCAACGAGGTCGCTCTGACCTACGACTACTCTTTTACGGGAGAGAAGGATTTCCGTGTCAACGCCGTGACCGGCAAGGTCACGGAGGGGATAAACTATCCGGCAAAGTTCACGGATTTCCCTTTCAGGCCGGAGGGCGCGGTCAATCTGACATATTCACCGGACTCCACGAAGATGGCGTTCACCAGGGACAACAACCTTTGGGTGGTGGACATCGCCACGAAGGGTGAGACGCAGTTGACATTCGACGGGTCGGATGTGATCCTGAACGGCTATTCCTCCTGGGTCTACTACGAGGAGGTGCTGGGCAGGCCTACTCATTACCGCGCGTTCTGGTGGTCGCCGGATTCCAGGAAAATCGGATACTATCGCTTTGACAATGCCGAGGTTCCGGTCTTCCCGATCTATTCGCCGTTCGCCGAGGACGCCGACCGTTCCGGGATGGGGCTTTCATATTCACAGAACGCCGGAGCCGCGGTGGCGCTGCCGAATGTGTCCCCGACAGGCGGTTCGGTCCGTATGACCCGCTACCCTAAGTGCGGCGACAATAATCCGAAGGTCAGGATCGGGATCGTGGATGTCCGGGACGGCAGGACGGCCTGGGCTGATTTCGACGAGAACGACGACCAGTATTTCGGGACTCCGTTTTGGGGGGCCGACAGCGAGTCGTTCTACATTCAGAGGGAGCCGAGGACACAGAACACCCTCGACCTTTTCGCCGTGTCGCCGGTTGACGGCTCGAAGCGGCACATCTACCACGAGACCTACAAGACCTGGCTCGACTGGATCGACGGCATGCTGTTCGGACGGGATGGAATCTACATGGTACGTTCCTTCGAGACAGGCTGGCAGCAAATCTATTACCTCTCCTACGACGGCTCCGTGCTGAAGCGTCTGACCGACGGGGAGAACTGGAGGGTGTCACTTGTGGATGTGGAGGAAGGCAAGGCCGTGAATGGTTTTGACGGCAGCACTTCCAAGGTTCTGTTCGTGGCCGAACGTGACTCAAGGGTGCGCAGCGCTTTGTACTCCGTCTGCAAGGGGGAGGTGAGGAACATCTCCGATCCGGCCAGGCACGTCACTTCCGTCAAGGTCTCACCGGACCGCAGGCACGTCATCGCATCCGTCAGCAACTCCAAGACTCCTGACCAGGTGTGGATCTACGATCTGATGAAGCCGGCGAGGTCGTTCAAGGTCGCGGACATGGCGGGGGAGACCTACAAGGCTGAAAACTATGCTCTGCCTGAGCACATTACGATGACAACCAAGGACGGACTTGTGCTTCCAGGGATGATCGTCCTTCCGAAAGGCTTCGACGCCGCGAAGAAGTATCCTGTCCACGTGGATCTCTACGGCGGGCCTGACTCTCCGCAGGTCAGTGACAGGTTCCGCAGTCCGTCCTACTACCAGTGGTACGCCGAGAACGGCATCATCGAGGTTGTGGCCGACTGCAGGGCTTCCGGGCATAATGGCCGGGAGGGACTTGACCACATCTACAAGCGTCTGAACGAGCGTGAGACCTTGGATTTCGTGGAGTGGGCCGAGTACCTTAAGACTCTTCCTTATGTGAATGGCGACAAGATCGGTGTCGAGGGATTCTCCTTCGGCGGCACGATGACCGCTCTTCTTCTGATGAATCATCCGGACGCCTACCACTACGGAATAGCCGGCGGCGGAGTCTATGACTGGTCGCTTTATGACACGCACTACACGGAGCGGTTCATGGACACGCCGGCTAACAATCCCGAGGGCTATGCCGAGACCAGCGTGCTTTCCAGCGCGGCGAACTACCCTGTCACCGAGAAGAATTACGACGGCTCGGTGATGCTGAAGATCACTCATGGCACAGGCGATGACAACGTGCATTTCCAGAACACCCTGCTGTTGGTGGACGCTCTCCAGAAAGCTGGCAGGAAGTTTGAACTGATGATCTATCCGGACGGCATGCACGGCTACCGCGGCTACCAGGGACGCCACTTCAACGAAGCTAACCGCGCGTTCTGGCTGAAGTACCTCAAGGGGGAATAGCCGCTGCCGGTCACCGGTCCTGTCGAAGTGACCACCTTGCTTCGGCAACCTCAAACCGAATAGGCGACAACTTCTTAAAACAGACAACAATGAGGCTGAATATTCAGAAAATAGTCTTCTCCTGCGTCCTGCTGGCTCTTGCGGTGCCCTTCTGCGCCGCCCAGCAGGTGACCGGCAGTGCCCAGATCCCCGGCCTACGTCCCTATAAAGTTGATTTGGAGACACTTCCAAAGGCCGAGAAGGACTCTGTGCGCATGGTCGCCGAACTCTGGAAAGGCTATGTCGAGTCATTCACCTCATCCGAAGTGGACGAGAGCCGCCGGCGCTCCTACTGGGTTGACGGCTCACCAGACCTTCTTCAGGAATTCGATGACGGCAACCTGCTCTACGCCTCTTTCCGCGAGAACCGGATCATCGACATCCGTAAGATAGGCGACGGTGTCTACGAAATCGTCGCGGCGACGTTCAGCAGGCTTCCCGGTGAAGAATATGACGGCTGGATGGAGACGGTCTTCCGTCTGCGCGCGGAGGCCGTTGCTTCCGGCGGCGGAGGAAGTTCCAATCCTTTCAGACTCCGCAACTGGCTTGACGCGGAGGTGGCTTCATTGACGGCAATGCCATTCAAAGGCATTGAATATTACTGCGTTCCCGGTAGCGAGGTGCCAAAGCGCACCGCCGTCGCGATGTCCGGGTTCACTACTGATTTCATAAATGAATATGCCCCCGCTTTCTCAGGACGGATCCGCTATGTGGTGGCTCCGTCCCTGGACCAGTGCGAACGGATGTCCGGCTTTCTGTTCAACGCCTATTCCAACCCAATGATGTCCTCCGTTTCCGGGAAAGTTTCTGACAGAGTGTTTTACGGAAGGATTTTCGGCACGGATCTGATCCTGTCCAACTTTTACGACGACAGGCGCGACATCGCCCTTCTTATTCTGCGGTCAGCCTGGCCTAAAGCCCTGCCGATGGTGCAGGAAGGGATCGCCGCCTATCACGGCGGCTACATGGATCTGTCTTATTCGGATCTTAAGTCCTCTCTCCGTCGCTATCTTGCCACGAACAGGAATCTTGACCTGACGAGCGATGACAACTTCTACGACCTTTCGATCCCCGTTGCCGGCAGGGACGGTGTCACCGCCGCCGTGGTTCCGGTCGAAGGTCTGGTCGGAGCCGCCATTGTCGAATATTCATTGACGCAGTACGGTCCCCGCAAGACTCGTGAGCTTCTTGGATGCCGGACTTACGCCGACATATTCAAAACCCTCTCCATCCCCGCATCCGACATCAACGATTTCATCCGCGGTGTTCTATAGGCATTGTCAGTCAAGATCCTTGATCATCCTGTCGTAGAGGTGGCCGAAGAACATGGTCTCGCCGTCGGATCGGAATCCGAGGGCGGAGTAGTAGGTGAAAAGACGAGGCTTTATCTTATCGACAATCAGACTGATGCGAGGCAAGCCTTTCCTGCGGCCCTCCTCGATGCCGTCCAGCATCAGCAGGTGACCGATGCGGTCGGTCGTGCCGGAATGCTCGAATGTCATCTTGCGGAACTCCGGAAGGACGGCCATGCTGTCAAGGTAGAACTCACCTGGAAGGCACTCAGGCTCGGAGGCGTTGGCCTGATTGTTATCTGTTATTTTCGATGTGTCTTCATCTGTTGAGGCGTTCTGCCGCGAGGAGCAAGAAAAACCGCTGCCCTCGAACACGGAATCCAGAAGGCTCCAGGTCAATTTTTTGACGGCCGGATAGTCATCTCCTGAATATGCCGTCAGCGAGCCGACAGCCTTGCCGTCGACACAGGCGATCCTGGTTCTGGCGAAGGAATAAAGCGTGTCCGGTCTGGCACAGATCGCCCCGAAAGCCCTGACAGCCTCCTCGACTCCCACTGACACGGCTCCGAGTTCGATCCTCTGATCGGAATCGGCTCCTGGAAAAACATCATAACCCATTGCGGCAAGGACGTTCCTTGCGATGAACTCGCCGTCAGACGGACGGGCGTCACGGATGGTGAAATCCATAAAAGTCTAGTTTAATTGATGAACTGTGCTTTGAGAGCCTCCAGCTTCGCGTCGGCGTCAGGGCCTTTGGCTCCGAAGTAGAACTTGATCTTCGGCTCGGTACCGGAAGGACGGACAGAGACGACATCTCCGGCCTCGTTGAAGAACTGGAGAACATTGGACTTCTGGAGTCCGGTCTTCTCCGGCTCGTTGTAGTCGATGACCTGGATGACCTTCGAGCCGACAATCTCCGCAGGAGGGTTCTGTCTGAAATCCGCCATGATTCTCTGTATCTCCTCGGCGCCGCTCTTGCCTTTGCGGACCAGAGAGACCAGCGACTCCTTGCGGTAGCCATATTCAGAATAGATTTTCTGGAGCAGCCCGTAGAGGGTCAGTCCCTGTTCGGCGGCCCAGGCGGCGCATTCGGCGACCATCACGCAGGCCACAGGAGCGTCCTTGTCGCGCACGAACTCGCCCACGTTGAAGCCATAGCTCTCCTCTCCTCCGCAGATGAACTCGCCCTTGCCCTCGTTCTCACGCACGATCTCCTCGATGTACTTGAATCCTGTCAGCACGTCGTAGCACCTCACGCCGAAGCCGCGGCCTATCTCGGCGATCAACTCTGTTGTGACGATGGTCTTGGCGATGTACTTCGTGGAATCCAGCCTGCCGAGTTCCTTCCAGCGGGTCAGGATGTAATATGTAAGGATGGAGGCCGTCTGGTTGCCGTTCAACCGCACCAGCCTGCCTTCGTTGTCGCGCACGGCGATTCCAAGCCGGTCAGCGTCAGGGTCGGACGCCATCACGAGATCCGCACCCTTTCTTTCGGCCATCTCAAGAGACATCTGCATCGCGGCCGGCTCCTCTGGGTTCGGAGAGGCCACAGTCGGGAAGTCCCCGTCGCTGATGTCCTGATCGGGTACGTGGATAATGTTTTCGAAACCAAGACGTTTCAGAGCCTCGGGAACAATGCGGACACCCGCTCCGTGAAGCGGAGTGTAGACAATCTTCATGTCCTTGTGTTTGGCGCGGGCCTCAGGGCTGAGGGTCAGCGAGAGGATGTCCGAGATGTAGGCGTCGTCCATCGCCTTGCCCATAAGCTCGACCTCACCGCAGCGCTCTCCTCTTTCGAACTTCACCTGCGAAGGCTCCGTCACCTTGTTGACCTCGTCGATGATCTCCTTATCGACCGGCGCTGTGATCTGCGCTCCGTCGGACCAGTAGACCTTGTAGCCGTTATATTCCTTAGGATTATGCGAGGCCGTGACCATCACGCCGGCGATGGCTCCCATCCTGCGGATCGAGTAGCTCAATTCCGGCGTAGGACGGAGATTGTCGAAGATGAACACATGCAGGCCGTTGGCGCTGAATATGTCCGATGCGATCTTGGCGAACTGCTTGGAGTTGTTGCGGCTGTCATAGGAAATGCAGACGCGGATGTCGTCGCCGGTCGCCTTTTTAAGAATATAGTTGGACAGCCCCTGGGTCGCCATGCCGACAGTATATTTGTTCATCCTGTTGGTTCCGACTCCCATGATGCCTCTGAGTCCTCCGGTGCCGAACTCCAGATTCTTGTAGAAAGCATCCTCGAACCCGGCCGGGTCGTTGTTCCGCAGTTCCAGAACCTTCATCTTTGTCTCGGGATCAAAATCCCCCTCCAGCCACTTCCTGGCGTTCTCATTGTAGTCCTGTGCCATAATTTATGCGTTAAATAATTTATCCTTCATGCGCTCTGTGTCCACAAAGATTACAAATTTACTCAAAAAATCGGCTTTTATTAAATGTTTAAAAATATAATGGTAAAGATTTGACAGTTTTTTCGGGGTATACGGACAGTAAGGGCGATCAGATTTTTTTATCTATTTTTGCAACAGTAATGGACAGTTTTGAGAAATTCATAGTTGAGAACGAGGCCGCGGACACGGTGCGTCTGGTGATGGCCCGGCGGGAATGGCCGGTACCAGAGGATCCGTTTCTTGCGGGCATCGATGCGAAGACGTTGGTGGTCAATACAATCGAGGCGCGAAGGAAACTGCGGAAGAAGCTTCCGGAATGGGTGGCATGCACCGGGCTGGTCTACCCTTCTTCGCTGTGTGCGGAACAGTGCAGCTCTTCGGACACGGCGCGTTACAAGGCGGCGATCGTAAAAAGAATCTTTAATGAATATGTTGGTTCAGCCGCTTCGGCGGACTCGGCGACCGAAAATAAAATGGTGACTGAGCCTGTAGAAGTGACCAGCGGAATCAGAAAGACCGGCAGGCTCGCCGACCTGACAGGCGGGCTTGGAGTGGACTCGTGGGCGTTCGGCGAGGTGGCGGCGGAAGTGCTTTACAATGAGATGAATCCGGAACTTGCTGCGGCGGCGAGGCACAACTTCAAGGCTCTGGGAGCCACGAACATATTCATAAAGAATTCTGAGGCGACGGCGGACTCGGTGGAAGGCATAATCGGGGACTTCTGGCCAGACATCATATTCCTTGATCCGGCGAGAAGGGACCTTGCCGGGAAAAAGGTCTTTCTGCTGGAGGACTGCACGCCCGACGTGCTGAAAATGCTTCCGAAACTGCTTGGAATCAGTAGGTTCGTGTTCCTGAAGCTTTCCCCTATGGCCGACATAACGATGGTTGTCGAGAGGTTGGACAGGTCTTACGAGGCTTTTCTGCAAGCCACTTCCGGGGAGGGTTGGAACGGACAATGGGTGCGGGAAGTCCATGTGGTCGCCAGCGGCGGGGAGTGCAAGGAACTGCTGATCCTCCTGGACCGGGAATGGAACGGGGATTATTCATTGACCTGCCGCGAGGATGGCAACACGCTGACATTCACTTCGAAAGAGATCGCCGGGGCGAAGGCGGCGCTTCCGGACTCGACATTCGCGAGGATCATCTTCGAACCGGGAAAGTCGCTGACCAAGGCCGGAGCCTTCAATGCGCTCTGCGAGAGGTTCAGCCTTGTGAAGCTGGGACGTTTCACCCACCTTTATACCATCGGCGAGCCGCTGTCCGACAGCGAGTTGGAAGATCGTGTCAAGGAATTCAGGGACTTCGGCAAAGTCTACCGCGTGAAAGAAATCCTCCCTCTTGACAAGGCCTCGATCAAGGACATCGGTAAGCGCTATCCGCATTCCGAAGTCTCGGCGAAGAACATCCCAATGTCCAGCGATGAGCTGCGTTCCCGCCTGAAAGTCAAGTCCGGCAACGACGCCCACATCTTCGGAGTCCGTATCGAGACCCCATACAACCAGGACAACTATCTGATTGTCACTGACCCGGCCAGCCGCTGAGATTGCTCCTTCAAGGAGCCAGTCGGCTACTGAGCCCGCCGATAACTGAACCCGGCGAAGCGCCGGGAGCGGGATCCGGAATATTCAAAATAGGGTACAAAAAAAGGGAAAGCTTAGTACATCGCACCGCTACGACCTCCTACCCTTGCTGCCTTCCGACCCTGGGGGAATTCAGAGGGAGCTGGTCGTGTACGACTTTCCCTGACTGCAAATATACTACTTTTCGTTGAAACTGTCAAAAATGAATGGCAGGATGTCGTCCACTTTGTCAAATTTCCACGTTTTCTTCGTTCCGTACATGATCACGCTCATCGCCTGGCCGGACAAAGTCTGGTACTCGGCCATCACCTGACGGCATGCGCCGCAAGGCGAGCACGGGTCGTCGCTGACCGTTCCCTCAAAGCCACCGACGATTGCCAGGGAAACCATGGCCTTACCTGGATAATTGGCGCTGGCTGAGAACATCGCGGTTCTTTCCGCACAAAGGCCGGAAGGGTAGGCGGCATTCTCCTGATTGGCGCCTTTCACGATCGTCCCGTCCTCCAGGCGAAGGGCGGCGCCGACGTTGAATCTGGAATATGGAGCGTAGGAGCCTTTCTGAGCCTCGATGGCAGCCTCGACAAGTTGCCTGTCCTGAGGATTCATTTCCTCGGCGGAGGAATATTCAGTGTAGTTTATGTCCAGCTTTACTGCTTTCATGTTCAGTGGTTTTGTGTAACATCATTCAAAGTTAGCAAAAATTGTGCATATTCAAGCATTTGAGTAAATTTGTAGGCCCTTATCGCACGAAGCCTCTTCACCGCCTGCGGTGAAAGCAAGTCCCTTCCCCGAGGGAGGGGATTTAGGGTTGGGGTAACGTAAAGTGATTTTCAGTGGGCAGTCACTTGGAACGTAAGATACATTTAATAGGACGTAATCGCCTATAAGCGAGAGAAGAAGTAAGTTATGAAAATCTGTGTCGGTCTTTCGGGAGGAGTTGACTCCAGTGTCGCCGCTCTGCTTCTGAAGCGGCAGGGCTATGATGTGTTTGCCATGTTCATGCAGAACTGGCACGACGCGGACGCCACGCTGCACGGGGACTGCGAGTGGGAGGAGGATCGCTTCGTGGCGGAGATGGTCGCCCGCAAGATCGGTATCCCGTTCTATTTCGTCGATCTATCAAAGGAGTACCGCCAGAGGGTGGTGGACTACATGTTCAATGAATATTCCGCCGGTCGTACCCCTAATCCGGACGTTCTGTGCAACCGCGAGATCAAGTTCGACGCTTTCCTCAAGGCCGCCGGAAAGCTTGGAGCCGACATGGTCGCTACGGGCCATTATTGCCGCCGCGTCCCGCTGCTGGACGCTGACGGCAGGCAGGTCATGATTGACGGCCAGCCTCAGTGGAGGTTACTTGAAGGGGTAGATCCGAACAAGGATCAGAGCTATTTCCTCTGCCAGCTCAGTCAGGAGCAGCTCGGCAAGGCTCTCTTTCCGATCGGCCACCTGACGAAGCCGGAAGTCAGGGAGTTGGCCCGCCAGGCCGACCTTCCGTCAGCCGACAAGAAGGATTCCCAGGGAATATGCTTCGTCGGGAAGGTGGATCTCCCGACATTCCTTCAGCAGAAGCTCAAGCCTGCGGAGGGCGACGTGGTGGAGGTGTACGATGCCTACTACGCTCAAAGCGAGCAATATCGGTTCATCCACGACACCCTCGCCTCGCTCCTCAAGACTCCAGGCGAGCCAATGATGATCACTGAATATACCTCCGAGGATTCCGGCGGGAAGTCGTTCAACAACCGCCGGGTCACTGACAGTAACAGTCCGGCCACTGAGCCTGTCGAAGTGGCTAAATCTACAGGAAAGGCCGATTGGAGTGAAAGTGGCCCCGCACCTTCCGCGTTTCGCGCTCCATCCTGTCTCGCCTGCGGCGAGCCACCCGTTCACGAGGCCACGGGCGGCCACGGGTGCGGAACCACATCCACTCCAACCGGAGGGTTATCGCACCGGAATGACTTCGATGTGGAAAAAATCGCCAGGTTAAGCGATGAGGAACTGATGAGGTTGTCAGAACCGATACGGTACGATGACATCAAGTTCGAGACGGAGACCTACCGGGCTGGGAAAAAGCACATCAAGAAGACACGGTACAAGGACAATCCGTTCGGGAAGATTGTCGGGCGGCATGACGGCGCGCAGTTCTACACGATCGGCCAACGGAAAGGCCTCAACATCGGAGGTCACAAGGACTCCATCTTTGTGATCGCCACGGACGTGCCTCGCAACATCATCTATGTCGGCGAAGGCCACACGCACAAGGGTCTGTCGCGCAGCTGCTTACGGATCGCGCCAAAGGATGTTCACTGGATAAGGACAGACCTCGCGATGGCCGACGGCGAGATCCGCCGCTACCGGGTCCGCATCCGCTACCGCCAGCCGCTCCAGGACGCCTGCCTCGTCAAGAGGCCGGCCGGCATATTCATCCTCTTCGACACTCCGCAGCGCGGCATTTCCGACGGCCAGTTCGCCGCCTGGTACTCCCGTGACGGCGAGATGCTTGGCTCCGGAGTCTATTAGTCCACAACCAGTCTACTGTCCGGGAGCGTCGCTCAGGGATTTCGCCGCTGACTCGCCGGCAATGTAGCCGGTGGAGAAGGCGCACTGAAGGTTGTAGCCTCCGGTGTCGCAGTCCATGTCGAGAACCTCGCCGCAAAGGTAGAGGCCGGGCTTGAGGCGTGACTCCATCGTCTTCGGCATCACCTCGTCCGTGGATATTCCTCCAGCCGTGATGACACAGCGTTCGTAGCCCACGAAGCCGATTATCTCGAACCTCCAATCCTTCAATGTCTTGGCCAGCAGGTCAAGGTCGATGTCATAGTAGCGCCTCGGCTGGCGGCTGAAACGGCGGTTCCTTGACGGGGCATATTCAGACTTCTTCAGATCGACCTTCATGATGTCGGGATTCCACGCCTGGAAGCCGGGGATGAGTTCCCACGGCATCAGCTTTCCAAGAAGGATCCTGTACATTTCCTTGCCGTTCAGTCCGCGGCCATCCTTCCACTGACGGGTGCGGGGATCGTTCTTGATCTCCTGCCAGATGGTCTTGATGCGGCTGCTGAGCTCCTCCTGCGGTACACCCGGCTTAAGATCCAGCGAGAACATCACCTTCCCGCCGTTCATCAAGGCTTTCACACATTTGCGGCTGACCTGGAAGCCGATCGGCCCCTCGATACCGCCGTCCGTGAAGTCCACATCACCGAACTCCGTCTCCGATTTCGAGCCGTCGAATGTCACCGTAAGGTTTACATTCTTTAGTTTGGTGCCTCTGAGAGCCTCGCCGCTGCCGGTCATCGGAGTCTCTCTGTGAACATGTCCCTTCAGATCCGTCTCCGGCCTGTCGATGATCTTGTAGCCCTTCGGAACCAGGGCTGTCAGCGACGGGAAGCACGGGATAACATTGTGGCCGAAAAGCCTTGCCCATCCGTACCCGTCGCCGGTCGAGCCGGTTCCCGGATAGGAAAGTCCTCCCGTCGCGATGATCAGTTTAGAACACTCGAATGTCTCGCCATCGGCGCATCGGATCGAGAAGCCCGGCAGGACATCCGTCACCTCCCTGTCGGTCAGCAGCGTCACGCCGCGGCGCAGCACCACCTCGACGATGGTGTCCAGCACGTCCGAAGCCCTGTGTGAATATGGAAACGCTCTGTCCCCCCTTTCCACGACGGTCTCCAGACCGTTGCTCTCAAGGAAATCAATCGTGTTCTCCGGAGTGAAGTTGTAGAACGCCGGCTTGACGAAATTAGGATTGGTGCGGATGTGCTGCGAGAACTCGTTCCAGTCCTTCAGATTGGTGAAGTTGCACCGTCCCTTGCCCGTGAACAGGATTTTCCTGCCAGGCCGGGGCATCTTCTCAAGTACTGTGATCCGTGCTGAACTCCCAAGGGGAAGCGCTTTGGTGGCTCCGTAGGCGGCCATAAGTCCTGCCGCTCCGCCTCCGATGATGATAATGTCTGAATACATGGTGCAAAGTTAAAAATTTTTGCTTATCTTTGCAGTCCATTTCCAAGAGAAATGTAGCAAGCCACTTTAGCTCAGTCGGTAGAGCAGCGCATTCGTAACGCGCAGGTCGTCAGTTCGAGCCTGATGAGTGGCTCCCCAAAAGCGGGAGGTCTTTCTGGATCTCCCGCTTTTGGTATTTGTCCAAGTGTCAGCATCAAGATCCCGCTCCCTGCGCTTCGGCGGTTCAGTTATCGGCGGGATCAGTAGCCGACTGGCTCCTTGAAGGAGCAAGCTCAGCGACTGGCTGCGTCAGAGGTTCTGTTGTCGAAGTACCGAACCGCGGAAGGTTTAGATCACGCGCATCTTGGCGTATTTCTGTCAGTCTATCATTATTGTGTGTCTTACTTCTTATCCTTCAACTCGTTCTCGATATCTTCTATGCTTGGTAAGGCACTCTTGAAGTCTGCGGGATATACCTTTGACAACTCGTATTCAGAGATTCCTATTGGTTGGGAACTGGATTCAAGGGCGTATTGGGCAAGGACATTGTCTTTTGTCTTGCAGATGAGCAATCCGATTGTCGGATTGTCTGCCGGGGTTTTCAAAATATGGTTGACAGCTGACACATACGTTCCAAGTTGCCCGACATCACCCGGTTGAAACTTCACGGCCTTGACTTCTATGACGACATAGCAACGCAATCTTGTGTTATAGAAAAGCATGTCAAGGAATTGTTCTGAGTTCCCTACTTCCAGACGGTATTCGCGTCCCATAAATGCGAATCCGGTACCAAGTTCCAAAAGGAATTGTTCGATGTTTTTCATCAGGGCTATCTTCAGTTCCTCTTCTTGATATGGCTTTGTCAGGGCTGCGAAATCAAACAGGTAAGGGTCTTTTGTCATTTCTTGTGCAAGATCACCTTTGGGAAGGGTAATAGAGAAATTTGTTACTGCTTTCCCCTCAGGCTCTTTTAGGTCAAGATCTATGGCATTCAAAAGAACCGCCCTCGACCATCCTTTTTCTATTGTTAGACGTACATAGTAGAACGCTCTTTTCGGGTTGTTATAGAATTTGTCAATTAGATAACGCTGATGACCCCATGGGATGCGGAAGATAATGGACTTCAATTGTTCATATTCAATTTTGCCCACAAGTTGTGGGTAAAATGTATCTAGTTGAGAATAAAGCGAGTAGAATCTTTTTGCGTACCCGAGGTTAGTTGGAGACAGTCCCTTGACTCCTGGCAATGCCGATGTCAAATCCTGGCTGATGGAGTTGATAACTCCTTCTCCCCATCTGCTTTCGGCTTTTTTCTTTACGATGTCCTCACCGGTTGACCAGTAAAATCTGAGCAACTCTTCGTAGGCTTTGACTGTCGCACGTATTTGACAACTGCGGTAGCGTTCGACAAGTAGGTTTATCCAATTGCTATAATCGCTGTCTGTAGTAATTAACTTACTCATCTTTATTCTATTAGTTTTTGCAAATATGGTTTATTATTCGCTCTTTCTCAAGTATGCTCAATGCTCCGTATCAGAAATATCCATAAACAACAGCTTATTAGACCACGCGCATCTTGGCGTATTTCAGGAGCAGGAGTTTCTCGCCGTAGGAGTCGAAGGCGATTTTGGCCTTGAGGTCGGGGGCGGTGCCGGTGATCTCAAGGATCTTGCCTGGGCCGAAGCGGTTGTGCTCGATCCGCTGGCCGGTCTTGAAGTCGGTCATCGGAGCCGGGACAAAGTCGGCGTCGGAGATCTTCGGAGGGAGAGGACGGTTGCGCAGGGCCTCGATCCTGGAGGCTGTCGGGTTGGCCGCAGAGGTCTGCCTGCTCTCGTACCTGACACTGCCGGAAGAACCGTAGGGATTGCCTCCGCCCATTCCGAATCTGTTGGCAGGGCGGCCATTGCCTCCGGAGTACCTGCCTGAGCCTGTGCCATGGCTGCCGCCGAACCTGCCTGAGCCTCCGCCGTAATTGCCGCCGGAGTACCTGCCTGAACCACCGCCTGAGAAGCGGTCGGAGCCATGACCGGAACCGAATCCGCGCGAGCCGAAGCCACCGAAGCCAGGGAAGTCGTCATCGGTGGTGGAATCCGCGAAGTCGTCGTTCCTCAGAGGATTGGCGACATATTCAGAATCAATCTCCTTGATGAAGCGGCTCGGGGAGTTTGACTCGTGCTTGCCGTTGCGCATCCTGGTGTTGGCGAACGAGAGGCAGACGGCCTTCTTGGCGCGCGTCATCGCAACGTAGAAAAGGCGGCGCTCCTCCTCGATGTCGGCAGGGGAGGCCAGCATGCCTCCGGTCGGGAACAGATTCTCCTCCAGACCGGCCACATAGACATAGGGGAACTCAAGACCTTTGGCCGAGTGCACCGTCATAAGGGCGATCTTGTTGTTGGTGTCCTCTTCGTCCTCCACGTCCACATTGGAAAGCAGGGAGATGTTCTCCAGGAAATCTCCCAACGTGAACACAGGGTAACTGACCTCCGTGTCCTCCTCGGCCTCTCCCTCGACGATGAGGTCGCGGAGATATTCATCCCTCCTTTCCTCGATGAAATGGGTGACACTGTTGATGAGTTCCTCGATGTTGGAGGCCCTGGACTGAGCCTCGATGGACGGGTCGTTCTTGTGGAAGGCGTACAGGCCGCAGGCGTTGGAGATGCCCGTGGCAAGCTCGTCGGCGTTGGTCGAGGCCACCTTCGACGCGAATCCGTCGATCATCTCACAGAATGAGCGGATCTTCGCGACGGCGGCCTGCTTTAGGCCGAACTCGGCGAACCTTTCTGAATATGCCGCCTTGAACAGCGAGCATTTCAGGTCGTAAGCCAAGGCTCCCAGGGCGTTGAGCGATGTCTCGCCGATGCCTCTGGACGGGGTGTTCACTATCCTCTTGAAGGACTCGTCGTCGTTGACGTTCACGACCAGTTTCAGGTAGGCCATCATGTCCTTGACCTCGGCTCTGTCGAAGAAGGAGTTGCCGGAGTAGATCATGTATGGAAGGTTTCTCTTCCTCAAAGCCTCCTCCAAGGCCCTTGACTGGGAGTTCGTCCTGTAGAGAATGGCGAAATCCTGGTACCGGGCATGGTCGGACTGCATCCTCTCCACAATCCCGGAGGCGATGGCGACGGCCTCGTCCTGCTCCGACCAGCTTTTCAGCAGTCGGATCTTCTCACCTTCCTCGCCGACGGCCACACATGTTTTCGGGATTCTGTTCTCATTCTTGGCTATCAATGAGTTGGCGGCGTTCACGATATTGGCCGTCGAGCGATAGTTCCTCTCAAGACGGAAGATCTGACTCTCGGGGAAGTCCTTTTTGAAATTAAGAATATTCTCGATCTTGGCCCCGCGGAAGGCGTAGATGGACTGCGAGTCGTCACCCACCACACAGAGGTTCCGGTGCCTCTCGGTCAACTTCTTCAGGATCAGGTACTGGGCGAAGTTCGTGTCCTGATACTCGTCCACGAGAATGTAGTCAAAGCGGGCGGCGATGGCCTCCTTCGCCTCGGGAAAGTCCCGAAGCAGGATGTTCATGTTCAGTAATATGTCGTCGAAGTCCATCACGCCGGAGTTCTTGCACTTCTCGGCGTAGCGGGAGTAGATGTCGCATATTCTTGGCTTGCGTGCGTGGGTGTCGTTGATGATCGCCTGCTGGTTGTTCCGATAGGCGGCGGCGGTGATGAGGTTGTTCTTGGCCATGGATATTCTTGAAAGGACATCCTTCGGCTTGTAAACCTTGTCATCCAGCCCGAGTTCCTTTATGCAGGCCTTTATGCCGCTCACCGAATCGCTGGTGTCGTAGATGGTGAAAGTGGAAGGGTAGCCGAGCAAGGCGGCATATTCCCTTAGAAATCTTATGAATATGGAGTGGAAAGTTCCCATGTAGAGCCTTCTGGCCTTCCTTTCCCCGACCATCACGGCGATTCTTTCCTTCATCTCGCTGGCCGCCTTCTTCGTGAAGGTCAATGCCATGATCCTCGCCGGATCACATCCCCTCTCAAGAATGTAGGCGATCCTGCTCGTCAACACCCTTGTCTTCCCGGATCCCGCACCAGCCACAATAAGCACCGGCCCGTCCACACTGCCGGCCGCCTTCTTCTGCTCGGCGTTCAGCCCTTCAAAAATAGCGCTTTCTTTCTTTTCCATAACGGGTACGAAATTACGTAAAATTTCCCAATAGTAAGTACTAAGTAATCCTGAAATATGAAGCCTGCGCCAAAGAATGTCTTTCCGCCGGCATAGCGCCGTTTGTCATTATCATTATAGATGGCCGGAAGTTTTAATTATTTTAGAGGTCTTCAGAATTGGCCAGATCAGTTGAACAAAAACATCAAGATCGACACCCAAAAACTTAATGCGCTTACAAAGGCGCTGGAAGATGCTGCCAAGAAGCACGATGAAGCGGAATCGTTGTGATTCTGTAGCTTACGATTGCCTTCTGGATGGTCTTGCTGTGCGGACATATTCATGATTCCTGTGAATGCCTGTTTTCCTTTAAGGTTTTTATTAGGATTTCGCGGAAACTTAAGGAAAATATCGGAAAAATGAACCACCCCTGAAAGTCCGCACAGGAAAGCCAATGCCAACAACTGCAATATGATTTCGGAATTGCTGAGATAATTGCTATATTTGCAGGTTGTAATTTAAATGTGATTGCAATACAGTCAACACTTATTATATGTCAAACATCATCGATTTGAAAAAGGGTCTGAATATTCCGATAAGCGGAGTTGCGGCCCTAGAAGCAAAGAAGACGATCGTGCCTGACACAGTTGCCATCAAACCCACGGATTTCAAGGGGTTGTCCCCGAGACTTCTCGTGAAGGAAGGTGACAAGGTTCTGGCAGGATCCCCTGTTTTGGCAGACAAGCAGCACCAGGACATTCTCCTGACCTCACCGGTAAGCGGAACGGTCGCGGAGATCGTCAGGGGAGAGAAGAGAAAGCTCCTTGCTGTGCTCGTGAAAGCCGACGGCTCCAATGAGGCCGTGGATTTCGGAGCGAAGAACCCTTCCGGCATGAAGGCCGAGGAGGTCAAGGAGACCCTTCTCAAGAGCGGTCTGTGGCCATTCATCATTCAGAGGCCTTATGGAATCATCGCCGATCCGGCTTTGACCCCTAAGGCTATTTTCGTGTCCGCATTCTCGACGGCTCCTCTCGCGGCTGACGCGGAGTTCGCCTTTAAGGATGAGGTTGCCGCGATCCAGGCTGGTGTCACAGCCGTTTCAAAGCTCGCCAAGGTGCATGTCTGCGTGAACAGCGAGGCCTCGGCCTTCGCCAGGCTCACGGACGCCACCGTCCACATGGTGAACGGCAGAAAGCATCCGGCAGGTAATGTCGGCGTGCAGATCAGCCACATCTCTCCGATCAAGAAGGGTGAGACTGTCTGGACTTTGTCCCTGCTCGCGCTTGCCGCCATCGGCAAGCTCCTCAAGACCGGCAGGATCGACCTTACCCGCAAGGTGGCCGTTACCGGACCGGTTGTCAAGGACGCTTCCTATGTCGTTACCCTTCCTGGAATGCCTGTCAAGGCTCTCAAGGGATTCTATGACGACAGCGTGGAGACACGTTTCGTCAGCGGCGACGCGCTTTCCGGCGAGAATGTCGGCGAGAACGGCTATCTCGGATTCTTCGACAATCAGGTCACTCTCCTGAAGGAAGGTCGTGAGAGAGAGGTTCTCGGCTGGGCGAAACCGTTCAGGTTCAACCAGTTCAGCTCATCGATGACATATTTCTCATGGCTTTTGCCAAAGAAAAAATACAATATGGACACCAACACCCACGGCGGTGTGCGCGCGTTCGTGGTTTCAGACGTATATTCAAAGGTTCTCCCTATGGATCTGTTCCCTGTCTATCTGATCAAGGCCTGCCTTGCCGGCGACATCGAGAAGATGGAGCAGTTCGGAATCTATGAGGTTCTTCCTGAGGACTTCGCCCTGTGCGAGTTCGTGGATCCTTCAAAGAACGACATCCAGGCTATCATCACCAAGGGAATCGACCTCATGATCAAGGAAATGGCTTAAAGGATTATCGCTATGGAAGAAAACACAGTAAAACCAGGCCTTTTTGAAAAAGGCGGTAAGTTGGGGTGGCTGCATTCTACATGGGATGCCTTTGACACCTTCCTCCGGGTTCCTGCGACAGTGACCGCCAAGGGCGCTCATGTCAGGGATGCCGTTGACATCAAGAGGATCATGATCATCGTCGTGCTGGCCGTGGTTCCCGCCGCTCTGTTCGGTATGTGGAATGTCGGCTACCAGCACAATCTCGCGGTCGGAGACCTTCCGGGATTCTGGAACCAGTTCTTCTGGGGACTTCTGAAGGTTCTCCCTCTCTACCTTGTCTCCTACATCGTAGGTCTCGGCATCGAGTTCGCCTCAGCCCAGATCAAGGGCGAGGAGGTCAACGAGGGCTACCTCGTGTCCGGTATGCTGATACCGCTGATCGTCCCTGTGGACGTTCCGCTCTGGATGCTTGCCATCGCCGTGGCCTTCGCGGTCATATTCGGTAAGGAAGTTTTCGGCGGTACGGGAATGAACTTCCTGAACCCGGCTCTCCTCTGCCGCGCCTTCCTGTTCTTCTCCTACCCGAGCGCAATGTCGGGATCAGAGGTCTGGGTAGCGCCACGCTGCGGAGCCGACGCCATCTCCGGCGCCACACCTCTTTCCTACATGTCTGACGGACAGGGCGCTCTTGAGGCGATCAACAATGCCGGCTACAGCTTCTGGAATATGTTTGCGGGAACCATCCCCGGCTCTGTCGGTGAGACTTCCGTGATCGCTATCCTCATCGGTGCCGTCATCCTCATCTGGACCGGTGTCGCAAGCTGGAAGATCATGGTTTCATCCGTGGCTGGCGCTCTTCTCGTAGGCTGGCTCGGCAATGTCGGTGGAGTGACTGACGTTCCTGCTTACTATCAGCTTGTTATGGGTGGTTTCGCTTTCGGTACTGTCTTCATGGCCACCGATCCTGTCACCTCCGCCCAGACCGAGACCGGAAAGTGGATCTACGGATTCCTTATCGGCGCTCTCTGCGTGGTTGTCAGACTCTTCAACCCTGGCTACGCCGAGGGTATGATGCTGGCCATCCTTCTTATGAACACCTTCGCTCCGCTGATTGACCACTATGTCACATCAACGGCCACCGGCAGAAGGGCAAAAAAGGTAACAATCGCTTAATCATCAAGGAATATGAATACTAACGGTAACGCATACACAGTAATCTACACGACGATTGTCGTGACCCTTGTGGCGGCGATTCTTGCCTTCGTGGCAATGACGCTCAAACCAAAGCAGGACGCCAACATCAAGGCCGAGACCATCAGCCAGATGCTGACAGCCGCACAGTTCTTCACAAAGGACGAGTGCAGCGCTATGGGGAACGACAAGGTTCTGGAAGCATATTCACAGAACATCAAGGAAGCCTACACCGTTGACCTCGAAGGTAAGAAGGTTCGTGACCTCTGCACAGATGTCAGGAACATCGAGCTTCAGGATGGTCTCAAGGCTCAGAACAAGAACATCAAGAACGGAAAGGGTGCGGATCTTCCTGTCTATGTCTTCGGCAAGGACGGCAAGACCGTGACTGTCATTCCTGTCTTCGGAGCTGGTCTTTGGGGAGCCATCTGGGGCTATATCGCTCTGGATGAGGATCTTCAGACCATCGTTGGCGCTTATTTCGACCACGATAGCGAGACCCCTGGCCTCGGTGCGAAGATCAAGGACGATCCTGACTTCAGAGCTGAGTTCATCGGCAAGAAGGTCAATCTGGTCTCTGAGCCTGCGTTCGGAATCGTAAAGACAGGCACGGTCGCTGAATCTGAATATTCAGTTGATGCCATCACTGGCGCCACGATGACCTGCAAGGGACTCGGAGAGGCTATGGCTGTGTGGTTCAAGGCCTACACTCCGTTCCTTTCTTCCGCCGCTCCAGCCAGACAGTGCTGCTCCGGTGACGGTCAGGAGTGCGAAAGCTCCCAGTCTTGCTGCTCCGGCGACGGTCATTGTGACGATGCCGCCGAGTGTGACGGCCATTGCCAAGACTCTACTGTAACAGAATAAAATGGAGGAAGTAATATGAATAAAGAACTCAAAGAAACGATTCTTAACCCGATCTTCAAGGGCAACCCTATCACTGTCCTTGTGCTGGGTATCTGCTCCTCCCTCGCTGTAACTGTCGAGCTCAAGGGAGCGTTCGTCATGGCCCTTTCCGTGATCGCGGTGACAGGACTCTCCAGTCTTGTCCTCTCGATCCTGAGAAACACAATCCCTAACCGCGTGCGTATCATCGTGCAGCTGGTTGTGGTGGCCATGATGGTTATTCTTGTCGATCAGCTCCTCAAGGCCTATGCCTACGGAATCGACAAGCAACTGTCAGTCTACATCGGTCTGATCATCACCAACTGTATCGTCATGGGACGTATCGAGGCGTTCGCCCTTGGCAACAAGCCGCTTCCGTCCCTTCTTGACGGACTCGCCAATGGTGTGGGCTACGGCCTCATCCTCGTTGTGGTGGCTTTCTTCCGTGAACTCTTCGGCTCCGGCACCCTGCTCGGATTCAGAATCATCCCTGAAAGCTTCTATGCGGCTGGTTATGTCAACAACGGTCTCGTGATCCTCCCTCCGATGGCGCTGATTCTCATCGGCTGCATCATCTGGCTCCAGAGAAGCATCCAGAAGGACCTTCAGGAAAAATAACGACAAAGACAAGTACTGATTATGGAATATTTAAGCTTATTCGTAAAGTCAATATTCGTTGACAATATGATTTTCGCGTACTTCCTCGGTATGTGCTCATACCTGGCGGTATCGAAAAATGTGAAGACAGCTTCCGGTCTTGGTGTCGCTGTTATTTTCGTCCTTCTTGTGACATTGCCGATCAACTATCTTCTGAACAAGTACGTCCTGGCGCCTGACGCATTGATAAAAGGTGTGGATCTGAGTTTCCTCAGCTTCATCATATTCATCGCCGTCATCGCCGCGTTCACGCAGCTTGTCGAGATGATCGTCGAGAAATTCGCACCGACCCTATATTCGTCATTAGGTATCTTCCTGCCTTTGATCGCCGTGAACTGCGCCATCCTTGGTGGCTCGCTCTTCATGCAGAACAAGGAGTTTGTGAATGTCGGGGAGGCTGCGGTCTACTCGCTCGGTTCGGGAATCGGCTGGTTCCTCGCCATCGTGACGCTCGCCGCTATCAGGGAGAAGATGTCTTACTCCAGGATTCCTGCGGGACTCAGAGGCACAGGTATCACATTCATCACCGTCGGTCTGATGGCTATGGCCTTCATGACCTTCATGGGACTTACAATCTAATAGGAGGCAGTGACTATGTTTTCAACAGTAATTGCAGCAATCATCACAATTGTGGTAGTGACCGTGGTTCTGGTCGCTCTGCTTCTTTTCGTAAAGTTAAAGCTCACTCCTGACGGAACCGTCAAGATTGACATCAACAATGGCAAGAAGACTCTTGACGTTCCTCAGGGCGGTGACCTTCTCCACACTCTCGCCGACCAGAAGATCTTCCTTCCTTCCGCTTGCGGCGGAAAGGCGAACTGCGGTCAGTGCAAGGTTCAGATTCTTGAGGGTGGCGGCACCATTCTCCCTACCGAGACCGGCTTCTTCAGCCGCAGGCAGATCAAGGATGGTTTCAGACTCGGCTGCCAGGTCAAGGTCAAGGAGAACATGAAGATCCAGGTTCCGGAGTCTACCCTCAGCGTCCAGAAACTTGAGTGCGAGGTCATCTCCAACAAGAACGTGGCCACCTTCATCAAGGAGTTCACCGTGAAACTTCCTGAGGGAGTACATCTTGACTTCAAGTCCGGCGAGTACATCCAGATTGACATCCCTGCCTACGACCTTGACTTCTCGACAATCGAGGTCGACGACATCTACAAGGCGGACTGGGAGAGGTACGGTTTCTTCGGCATCAAGGCCAAGAACGAGGTGCCTACTGTCAGGGCTTACTCCATGGCCTCTTATCCTGCCGAGGGTGACATCATCAAGTTGAATGTCCGTATCGCCACTCCTCCGTTTGACAGGAGTCAGCCTAAGGGTGTCTTCAAGATGCTGCCTGTTCCTCCGGGAGTCGGTTCATCCTATGTGTTCACCCGCAAGCCAGGCGACAAGGTTTGGATCTCCGGTCCGTTCGGTGAGTTCCTTCTTCCGAAGAATGATCCTGATTCTCAGGAATATATCTTCGTGGGTGGTGGAGCCGGCATGGCTCCTCTGCGTAGCCACATCATGCATCTGTTCAAGACTCTCAAGACCAGGAAGGAGGTTCATTTCTTCTACGGTGCCCGCAGTCTTGTCGAGGCGTTCTACCTTGAGGACTTTGCCGAGATCGAGAAGGAATTCCCGAACTTCCACTTCCATCTGGCTCTTGACCGTCCTGATCCTGCCGCTGATGCAGCGGGTGTCAAGTACACGGCCGGCTTTGTACACAACGTGATGTACGAGACCTACCTCAAGGATCACGACGCTCCTGAGGACATCAAGTACTTCATGTGCGGACCTCCAATGATGGTCGCTTCCGTCAACAAGTTGCTTGACAGCCTTGGAGTGCAGCCAGAGAGCATTTTGTATGATAACTTCTCATAATATTGAGACGTGATAGCGAGAAAGGGGACTGGTTACTTTTGCCAGTCCCTTTTTTTGTTTTTTTCGTAACTTTGTGGCATGAATATCAAGACACAGATGATGGATGCCGGGATGACGTTGTTCACTAGCGAGAAACCGTTCGGGACAGTGTTGGGGGGCATCAAGATGGAGATGAGCAAGTACGGTGCTGTCAGGAGGGCTAATGAGATCTCTGCGGAGGAGATCCCTGACACCACGGGTGAGTGTGACCTGTTCGTGGACTGGTCCACGCCTTTGAGGTGGCGGGCAATCTCCTGCCGGCTGGAGGACGCGGGGCCGGCAGGAACCAACGCCGAAGGCGCTGAACTGCGCCGTTATGCTGCCTCCTTCAAGGAAGGAAACAAGAACCGTGTGGCCAAGGTAGTGATTGTCCTGGCGTTGGCTGCGGCTCTTGTGGCTCTTGGGGTGATTGGTGTCAAAGGTGTTCCCGGAATATTCACTGTTCTTGCCGGCATCGCCGCTGCCGCCGCTGTCGTCATCCTTGGTCTGCGACCGAGCGTGAAGGCACAGCAAGCCATCAAGGATCTTATGGAGACAGTGAGCAAGGCAAAGTGACCGACCGGGTTTTTGCCGGCAAATCATGATTCGCTGGAATAATTTGGTGGTTTTTGTGAGGGTATTAGTAGAAACGGTGTAAAAAATCGTTTCAAATAGTTGTTTTCTTTAAAAGAATTTGTATATTTGACGTGAAGTTTTTCATAGTTTAAGTTTAGGTTAAGTAGCGGGGTGATCGCAGTGACTGCGATTGCCCCGTGAATTTTTGTCCACGAGCTTATAAAAAACAGAAATTTCTGTTTCTTATAAAAATCTATTTCTGTTTCTTTTAATTATTTACGTTTAGTCGCCATACTTTTGCAAGCGGCCCCGCAATGGTGCGGACCGTTAACTTTTTCAAGTATGGATAATTCTGTTAAAACTCTTTCGAGGCTAGCCGCGGCGGTAGTCATTGTTTTGACAGCCAGCGTGCTATCCTGCAACAAGATTCCGACTGAGAACGCGCAGGGCACGTTATGCTGGAATTTCTCATCGGGGGTGTCCACCAGGTCAACGGTTGATCTTCCGGACACGGATGCTTTTATTCTTACAGTCAGAAATTCGGCTGGAGAGGTTCTGTATGAGGGGAGATACGGTGATTCCCCCGAGTCGATGTTGGTCAATCCCGGCACCTACACTGTAAAGGCTGTCTCAAGGAGATTCGATAAGCCGGAGTTCTCGGCTCCGCAGTTCGGCGATGAGCAGGTCGTGGTCGTCCAGTCAGGAATGAATACAAGAGCCTGCCTGAATTGCTCTCAACTAAATTCCGGCCTGAGACTGGTTCTTGGATCGGATTTCAAGGCCACCTATCCCGACGGTGTGGTGACGGTCTCGTCGCCGGACGGTGACCTTAAATACGGCCAGACCGAGAGAAGGATAGGCTATTTCAAGCCCGGAACGGTCGCGGTGAAACTGTACGACGGGTCATCGTCACGTGTTTTGATGAACCGCTTCCTGGAAGCCTGCGAGATTCTGTCATTGGGCTTGTCCTGCCCGTCGATTACACCTCCGGAACAGGGCGAAGGCTCCGGACTGTCGATCAAACTTGACACAAACCGCGTTTGGAACAGCTATGATTATGAGATAGGGTCTGGATCCGGAGCGGATCCCGGAACCACGCAGTCAACCGCCTATGGCGTGTCACAGGCAAAAGAACATGTCGGGGAGAAAGGTGTGTGGGTTTGTGGATTCGTGGTTGGCGGGGATCTGTCTTCCGCAAAGGAAGGCATCTCGTTTACAGACCCTTTTTCATCAATGACTTGCATAGCGATCGCATCACGCACATCCGTGACATCCAAGAGTTCCTGCATGTCCGTCAAACTGCCTAAGGGTGATGTTCGGGCGGCGATCAACCTTGTTGACCATCCGGAGATCCTTGGCAGGAAAATCTATCTCAAAGGGGATCTGATCGCAGCCTATTACGGGATTCCGGGCATAGAGAACATCACGGAGTTCGTCCTTAAGTAAGGATTGCCCGGCAGTAGAACACCAAGTAATATTCATAATTTATGAGAAAGAATTTAAACAAGACGGCATTCGCCGTCGCGCTTGCTCTTTTGTACCCGCTGGCGGGATTGTCTCAAGGCAGGATCTATCCCAGAACGTGGGAGTTAGGCCTGGGTGGAGCAGGCATGAACATAACAAGGACCACCGTGTCGGACTTTCACCAGACTGCCGGCGGGGACTACATTTTCAACCTTGACGAGAAACTGATCTACGGCGGAGCCGAAATCTATTCGGCCATGGAACTCAAGAGATGGCTGTATGCCGATCTGCAGGGGACACTCGGGCTTGCCCGCTATAATGATTCGCAAAAAGTCAGGCAGGGATATTCATTTATGGTCAGTCCCGGGATTCAGTTCCGGCCTTTTGTGCGGAGCGAATGGATCCAGCCGTATTTCAGGCTCGGAGTCAACGCCTTTAAAAAGAATTTTCCGACATCGTATTTCGGACAGTTCAAGGGAGATGTCACGAAGGAAGCCTTGTGGAAGACGGAGGATGCATGGAACAAAGGCCATACCTTTGATTCTGACTTGTTTTTCCCTGTGTCTGTAGGCATCGGTGTCATCGGTTGGATGAGCGAGAGGGTGGGGGTACGTGTTCAGGGACAGTACCATCATTCGTTTGGTACGGACGGGGTGAATTTCGCCCAGGTCTCTGCCGGGGTCCTGCTTAGGCTCGGAGGACATAGCAAGGGTAAAGAGGTTGCCGACCGTTACATCACAAGTCATCTGGATGACTATGCCGGACTCTATCCGCAGCGCGTGGTGGAGAAAGAGGTGATCCGCGAGGTGCCGGTGGATGTGATCCGTGAGGTTGTCAAAGAAATCCCTTGCGAGAGGACATTGGCTGAGCTGATGGACAATGTGAATTTTGATTTTGACAAGGCTACGATCACACCGGAGTCACAATTCGTGCTGGACGAGATCGCCCGCATCATCTCAGGATTCCCGGATTCAAGGTTCCTCGTGGCCGGCTACACGGATGCCAGAGGCTCGGTGAGGTACAACGAGGAGTTGTCGAAGGCGCGCGCCAAGGCCGTGCTGGAGGCTCTTGTCCAAAGAGGCGTCAGCGCGGACAGACTATGCTGCAGGGGCTTCGGGAAGCGCATGGCCCTTGTGCCGGAGTCGGCTTCTGACGAGCAGCGCAGGGGCGACCGCAAAGTTGTCATAGAAAGGGTGACATCCGAGTCATTATGGAACTACCTTAACCAATTATAAATCAATAATATTATGAGATTGAATTTTAAATCACTGATTATGATGCTCTTGGGAGTTTCTATGGCATCCGCCTGCAACTCTCTTGAGGTGACTATGCCGGTCGGCCCGCGTGGTGAGCAGGGAGTGCAGGGCTTGCCTGGAAAGGACGGGATGTCGGCTTACGAGCTTTGGGTAAAAGCTGTGAAAGAGAAACTCATAGACTATTCCGGCCCCGTGGATCTCACCCATTTCTTCCTCTATCTGAAGGGCAGGGATGGAATTGACGGCAAGGACGGCAAAGACGGTAGGGATGGAATTGACGGCAAGGACGGCAAAGACGGTAGGGATGGAATTGACGGCAAAGACGGCAGGGACGGCAAGTCTGCCTACGAACTTTGGAAGGAATATGTCGCTTCGGGTGTGGATGATCCTCATAACCCTGGAAAACAATGGGATAGGTCGCACACATCGATGGTTGATTTCTATTGGTTCCTGACCGGAAATAATGGAGCTGACGGGCTTATTCCTTACATTAAGGACGGAAACTGGTGGGTAGGAGACAAGGACACCGGCGTGAGGGCCAAGGGCGATAAAGGTGATAAAGGCGATGACGGGAATGACGGCTTGAGCGCTTATGAGATGTGGAAGGAATATGTCAGGGAAACAATCGAGGCTGGTGGCCGGGTACAAGACCAGAACGGTAATGAGATAACCCTCGAGGATCTGTCGATCCAGAAGTTCTTCCAATATCTTACAGGAAAAGCCGGGGCGAAAGGGAACTCCGGTCTGGACGGTAGGGACGGCAAGGATGGCAAAGACGGTCTCAACGGTAAGGATGGCCTCAACGGCAAGGATGGTAAAGATGGTCTTGACGGCAAGGATGGCCTCAATGGTAAGGACGGATCGGACGGATCCTCCGGGTCGAACGGAAAATCCGCCTATGAGCTTTGGGTCTTGGACGTTACATCACCGGTGGGCCTTGAGGATCCTAAGAATCCAGGAGTCAAATGGGATTCTTCAAGAACATCGCTGTCTGATTTCTATGAATATCTCCGCGGCGCGGCAGGAGCTGACGGGGAAAACGGCAAGGACGGCTCTGACGGCAAGGACGGTGCCAATGGCAAGGATGGCAAGTCCGCCTATGAACTCTGGAAAGAGATTGTTCTGAGCGACAATGGGCTTGACAATCCGGGGAACGGTGTCTATGACATCGAGACATATCCTAAGTGGCCGAGGACCGCGGTCACGGAGAAAGACTTTTACGAGTATCTTAAAGGCAAGGACGGCGAGGACGGCAAGAATGCGCCAAAGATGGCATCTGTGGACACCATGTATGTGGAGGAAGCGGACTGGACGAAGTATAATGTGGCTCCGGTCAGAGCGCTTGCCAAGGTCGCGTCAAGAGGACGGGCGGCGGTCAAAGACACTACTTATGAATATGTCAACCCTTACACCGGTGGAGCCTCGCTTGTCGTCACCGGCCCGGGCCCGGTATTACTTGCCGGATGCGAGGTCACTTTCAAGGATCAGGCTGGTAACTCGTACACGAAGACATCCGATGCTTTAGGTTACATCTATCTGGACAAAGACGAACTGCCTGTGTGGTCAGAGGAAAGCCCGGGCGCCGGTGATCTGTCAAGGAGAACGAGGCCGGAAAGATTCAGGGTCGGGGACAAGGAGATTACTGATCCATCTCTGATAGCCGCCACTTGCGCTGTCCCGTACCGTGTCGGAGTCACTGTCGAAATGACGGATTCTGAATGGAGAGAAAGCACCGTTGATGTGAAATATGACATTGCGAGAGTCGTTGAGGGAAAGACAGAGACCTCTTGGTCAGGTATAGAGTATCCTCATTGCGACATCAATTCCGGGCAGGGATATTTCTTCTACCGGAGTGTCGGCGACATTGCCAGGTTGGGGAAACTTATGACGGATGCCTATGGCGCCCCGCGTATGGCAGGCGATCATTTTCTCGAACTTGGCAGTGACAACGTGAAGAACTTCTGGATCAGGCCAGTCGGCACAGAGGCGAGCAAGACAACGCAATCGGTTTCTTTTGGAGACGGTGTGGCTCCGTCAAAGCTTGACATCCATTATCTTCCGGTTGTAAGACGGTCGAATGGTATGTATTATGAAAGTCACACGCCGGACTACGGAATGGAGGTCGTCTCTGAATCCAAGACAATCATCCCGGAATACTGCCTGATCGGCTCCCTTGACATCAAAGGTAAGAAGGGCGGGGAAGGAGACGAGGCGTACACCAGTCACAACAACAAGCTTGTGCTGTCTGATGACGGGGTGGCCAAAGTGCCGGTCAACCGTACCAACTACGAGCTGATTTTGGGTCAGACTTCGTTCAGCTTCGCTTTTGACTATTCTACCTTCGGTCATGTGTACAGAAGGAACTCCTACTACGACGAGGAGACAAAGACATTCAGGTTCACGCGTTATGACACCATGATTGATTATCTGAAGGCTACGGACGAAACATGGTCAGACATGTGTGTGACCACGTTTGAGAACAGCGGAAATCTCAATGATGTCAAGATCAGGAACACGGTCAAGGTCATCCTCTCCGTCAAGGATGGTGTCATTCAGAATCCTGACGAAATCTTCTTGATCAGGAATGTCTATGACGGTTTTGACATCACTTTCAGTAATTTTATGTTCAGGGATGTCTACTATGGAGGGAAAAGTGGGAAGTTCCGCTACTCGGAGTCCACTCCTTATCGTGCGGATTGCACTTTGGGTGATGAGAACCTGGTTTTCCAGGCCATCAAGGATGCCAGGAGCGCCTGCCTTGATGATTGACGGCTTGTGATGGAAAAGGACTGTCCGGTCCGGACAGTCCTTTTTACTGATCATTCGGGTGACTACAGGTAGTCGTCAAAGTAGTTTGTCACTTTGTCCATCAAGTGGACTCTCCAGCTTCCGAAGACATTGTGTTCGGAGCGAGGGTAAGGGAAGTAGTCCAGCTGGACGTTCTCCTCGATGCATCGCTGGACAAAGCTCAGGCTGTGCTGCCAGAGCACAGTGTTGTCGATGGCTCCCTGGCAGATGAGAAGCTTGCCTTTGAGATTCTTCACGTTGTTAAGAAGGCTTGTCTGAGCGAATCCGTCCGGATTGGTGGCTTCAGTGTCCATGTAACGCTCGCCGTACATGATCTCGTACCACTTCCAGTCGATGACCGGACCGCCGGCCACGCCGACCTTGAATGTCTCCGGATGATTGGTCATCAATGAGATGGTCATGAATCCTCCGTAGCTCCATCCGTGGACACCGATTCTGTCGGAATCCACGAAAGGCAGAGATTTCAGCATGTTGACACCTACCATCTGGTCAGCCATCTCGGCCTGGCCGCAGTGGCGGTGGATGGCCTTCTCATATTCGGAGCCCCTGTTCTGGGTTCCCCGGTTGTCCTGGACATAGACGATGTAGCCTTTCTGTGCCATGAGCATCTCCCACATCCTGACCTGTCCGAGCCAGGAGTTGCGGACCATCTGTGAGTGAGGGCCGCCATAGACGTAGATGATCACAGGGTACTTCTTCGCTGGATCGAAGTCCGTAGGAAGGAACATCCTGTACCAGTTGTCGTACTTGCCGTCGGCGCTTTTGACTGTGCCGAGCAGAGCCTTTCCGGTCTTGTAGTCTTTGAGCGGATCCTCGGCTGTGATCAGATTGCGGATCAGCTTTCCGTCAGCCGAGACGATGTTCATCACGCGCGGAACGTTGAAGCTGCTGTAGTTGTCGATGAATCTGGTGCAGTCTTCGTTGAGGGAGATCGTGTGCCAGCCTTCCTCGGAGGTCAGCCTGACAGGCTTGCCGAGCCTGGCCTTCGCCACAGCGTCGGCGCGTCCCTTGGCCTTGCCGGCTCCCGGGATCCTGACCTCGATCCTGAACAGATGATTCTCGACAGGGGAGACCTCCGCCGAGGTGTAGTAGACAAACCTGCCGTCGTTGCCAAGGTACTCGACGTCGGCGTCAACTCCGGTCAGCCTTCTGACAGTCCCGAGGGTGTCGCAGAGGTAAAGGTTGCGGTAGCCGTCGCGGATATCGGTGCGGTAGATGAATGAATATGTCCCCTTGATGAACCGCAGCGGATCCAGTGGCTCGACGAAGCGGGAGTCGTCCTCGGTGAGGATGGTGCGCGCGAAGGAACCGTCTGCCGCGCGGTACATGTTCAGTTTCATGTGCTTCTGGGACCGGTCGACGACTTGGATGAATATGTTCCTGCTGTCCGGCGACCAGCTGATGTTCGTTAGGTAACGGTCGTCGCCATATTCATTGACATCGCACCAGACGGTCTTGCCGCTTGCCCTGTCATAGATTCCGAGGCTTATCCTCTCGCTGTCCATGCCGTTCATCGGGTACTTGATGCTCTTCAGCGAGCCGGTGCGGGTGGTGATGTCCAGAAGAGGGAAGTCCGTGACCTTGCTCTCGTCCTTCCTGTAGAACGCCAGCTTCGATCCGTCAGGCGCCCAGAATATTCCTTCGCCGATTCCGAACTCGTTGCGGCTTACCGACTGCCCGTAGGTGATGTCGGGATTCTCGCTGACGGCGACGCTGACGGGGCCGTTGTCGAAGATGTAGAGGCTTTGGCCTATGGTGTAGGCAAAGGTTCCGTCATCGCTCCGCGTGATGTTCCCGGCTTCCTTAGGGAAACCTTCCGGAAGACGGGTGGCTGAATAGTCGGAGATCTCCCCGGTCAGGAGGTTCTCCTGGATCCATTTGCCGTCCTTGAAAGTGGTGAAGGTGTCGCTGTCCTTCCAGGATGCCGACACGCTCGCCGGTCTGATGTGCCTGCCCAGTTCGGTTTCCTCCGTCGTGAGGAGTCTGCCTTCCGGGTTGGCCGGATGTGTCGTGTAGACCCCTGTCTGTGCGTTGAGGACGAGTGGTGTCGCCAACGCGATGATTGAGAGGATTTTTTTCATTATTCGCCTGTTTGTGATGTGGTTGAGACTATTCTGTCCACGACGTACTTCTGCATTCCGCGCCAAGGAAGTGTCCCGAGATATTCCTTGTAATGAAGCTCGACGGTTTTTCCGCTGCACCTCATCAGCTCATTGGCGACCTCCTCGTTCTCCACGGAGAAGTCGAAGATGTAGGATTCGACCGCCGCTCCGCCGGAACCCTTTCCTGGGCCGCGGAACCCGGACTGGATCAGTTTGCCTTCGTAGGTCTTCCAGACGTAGCCTTTGTACATGAACTGGTTGAGCTCCCCGGCCTTCACGCCGTCTCCGAAGACGAAGTAGAACCTGACGTAGATGAACGCCGCCAGGCTGAGGGCTGCGATGGCACCTACCCAAGTGAATATCTTGCCTTTTGTTGTCATGATGGTTTATTTAGTTAGTGTTAAGGATGATTATGCAAAGGGTTCCGGCGATTACCTGATGGCGTTGCCGGTAAGTTCCCATCCGGTTATGGTGGAGACGTATGGTATGACGGTGTGGGCGATCTTGAGGTGTCCGCTGTAGTTCGGATGTCCGTCGGCTCCCATGTCCTCCACGTTGTTGTGGACGGAATCCGTCAGCGCCACAAGGTGGACGTTCTTAAGCCCGCAGTCGTCCACGGCCTTACGGATGTACTCGAACATCAGATAGTCGTGTTTCGGAACCATGCAGAGGATCGGATGGCTTTCGCCGTAGTTGTCCTTGATCTCGCGCATGAGCTTGTGGTAGTTTCTGACAAACATTCTTTCGGAAGGCTGCATCCCTCTGGAGAAGTCATTGGTTCCCAGATAGATGACAGTAATACCCGGTTTGAGACCGCATGACTTGGCATCCCATTTCACATCTTTGTCACTGTCGAATGTCTGGAGGTAGCGCTCAGGCATGCAGTAGTCGGTGAACTTGCTGTTGTAGTTGCGGACTATTCCCATTCCGGAGTGGGCCACGACAATCTGGTCGGCGTTGAAGTACCTTGCCACGGCGCATGCGTAGGTCAGGTTCTGGTTCTCGGTCTCCGGCCTGAAGCGTTCTGTGTTCGGGCTTTCCGTGCCGTAGCCGCAGGTGTAGGAGTCGCCGACATATTCAATGATCCTTTCCTTCGGGGCGTCGGCCTGCAGGAAATCGCCGTCGGTGATGAACTCACTGATGGTCGTGATGCCCTGCTCGCCTTCGGTGCGCTTCTGGAGGATCACCTGATGCGGGGCTTTCGCCGCCTTCCTGTCCTTGCCGAACCGGGCCTTGAGCTCCCAGGCGCTGAAGAGAACGATTGTGGTGTCTGTCCCGTGAACCGCCACGACCTTGTCCGGAGCCTGGTCCATCGAGCCGTCAAGCCAAACGTTGTAGTAGTTCTTCTTGGTGTCGGACACTTTGAAACTCAATGCGTTGCCCTGAAATCTAACCTTGAGGTAAGTTCCTGTCCAGTCGAATGAGACATCGCCGCCCTTGACCTCGGTCCTTCCGATGTAGGTGATTCTGGAATCGGAAGCCTTGATGGTACTCTCGGTCGCTTTCGGCGCGGCCATCATGAAGGTGGCACCAAGAAGTGCCGCCGCAAGAAGTGATATTCTTTTCATCTTCATCTTTTTTTGTTTTAGAGATTACAAATTTAATGAATATCGCCGATAAGTAAGCATTTGGCTATCCTTAAAAAACAACTGGCGGCCATTATCTCCGGCCATATTAGTATGAGATTTGGAAATTTTTATTATTTTTGTCCTGACGCCTGCCATGACGTCCCGTCCCGT
>ENA-ORMN01000116-ORMN01000116.1-human-gut-metagenome-genome-assembly--contig:-NODE-116-length-94432-cov-29.451561_pt1 | contig 94432 bp, 77 predicted proteins | sample MGYA00242102_ERZ508993 | MGnify/ENA primary metagenome ERZ508993 (study PRJEB26280, sample SAMEA2338770) | human gut metagenome | biome: human gut; feature: human-associated habitat; material: faeces...
ATCCAGCGATAGGACGCATGCTCACTGCCTTTCAGCTCCTCCGGGTATTCTGCATTGATCCCATCATTGTAGCCGTCCTGGTAGGCACGCTCCAGCCGATCCGGCTCCACGTTGTGCCGGCAGCTCCACCCGGCGCATGCCGCCAGCCCGATCAGGGGGAGCACCAGCAGCTCGCCCCCAAAGCTGCCGAACTGCCGCTGCATCAGCTGATCTGCAGCGGTCTCCAGCATTACGCAGGCTGCTACGCCGGCTAAAAACGCCGTTATGTACCGTTTAACCATGATTTATCCCTCCTTTAAATTTGCAGATCCATTTCCTTTGCCATGGCTACCAGACCAGCGTAGGAAATGTTTTCGTTGTCATACGCATTGGAAAATAGGTTGACACATCCACGGATTCCTTGCTCGGATCGTGCCACCCGGAGCAGGAAATCAATCTCCATATCGTTGATCCCCGGCTTGATGGGTGGGAACAGCTTGATGATGTCACTGCGCTGGGACTTGGCGGTGGCGAATGTAGCGGTGTACTTGGTGCGATTCTTCACCTGCGCCAGTGCGGATGACTTGGCTCCGAATTTGCTTGCGGTTTCGGCGTTACCTACCAGGCAAATGCCCACGGTCTGATCCCGCTGCTTGAAATAATCTGAAATGCTCCGGAGCATGTCCACGGTCTTCATACTCAGATGCTGACTTTCGTCCACGATCAGCAGCATTCCGTCCGACATCTTGTTGACCACGGAGCGCCAGATGGCATCCATGGACTTCTCATGGGGTGCCCCGATGGTATCAGCAATTAGCCCCAACAATGATTTGGAGCGGGCGAAGCACTCGTTGACAGTGACCATCACTGTGTTCGTTGGATGCGCACTGATGTAATGCTCGATGGCTTTGGTCTTGCCCACGCCGGCATCCCCGCAGATGACGGCGAAGCCGCCTTTTGCCTGACACAGCCGCATAATATCGCATACCGCCTCGGATACATAGGTGGACGCATAGGGGACTTCCTTCCAGGTCTGCGCCGATATATTCTTGACCGCAAAATATGCAGCGATCTTCTCAAACTGCCGTGCCGGATTGGCGGCATAGGTGTGTGCCAGCAGCTGGGACAGCGTCCCGGCATTCACGCCCAGCAGCTCCGCTGCCTTGTTCTGGCCGCCAACCTTGTCCGCCAGTTCCCGGCATTTGACCAGCAGCGCCTCTTGTTCTTCGGTATACATACTCAACCCTTCCTTTCCTTTTCAGCGTTTTCCGCCATACGTTTGATATCGATCACGGTTGCCATATCCTCTGCTCCAACTGCCAGTTCCGTTTGTTCCTCGTTGGCACGCACCGGAATGATGTTAGATGGCTTCTGAATCTTGTAATGCTCCAGCTTGTTCCGGTGTGCCCGGCGCACCGTCATATCCAGTGCAGCGATCCGCTGTGCCGGATCCAGCTTTTTCAGGTGAGCAGCTGCTCCATCACGCATATATCCATTGACACTCCGAAGAATGCGCATTGCATCTCCAACGGCATCCGGATTTTCCTCCAGGTAGTCCCGATACAGATAATCCGCCAGCCCCCAGGTGCACAGGCACCGATCTTGTTCATCGTACAGCCGCACGTATCGCAGATCCGCCGGATCGTACCGCACATACACGGATTGTCCGATCATCTTGAATGTTTCGGTCGGATCCATGTACCACAGATCCTCCCCGTGCAGCTTGATCCGGACGCCGTTTCGCTTGATCTTCTGCATTTGCGTGGAGCGGGCAAGCATCAGGTTCAGGTCAGCGTCCGTGGCGGTGCGCATGCCCACCTCTGCAATGGACTGGTTCCAGACCTCGATCCGGCTCATGCCTTTGTATTTGGTCTCGGATCCGCCGTATTCTTCACAATTGAAAATGCCATCGATCCAGGCTTCCAGCGCTTCGGACAATGCCTTGTCCTGTGGCAGCTTGCCGCTGCGGACGATGTACTTCAGACTTTCTTTCCGATCTACAACATTCCCACCGTTGTAGCCGGCAAACAGCTTGGAAAACTGCTCTTTCAGGGTCAGGAAGGTGCGCTCAATGGGCTTCGCTCTCGCGTTTCTGACCAACGCATTGCGCATTTCACAGCCAAGCCGAACCAGAACCGGGGGCGGATCGTACCCACTGCCTTTGCTTCGTTTCCGGAAGCCTAAACCGCCCATGTCGCGGGCAAGGAATTCCCGGCCGTTATCGGCGTAGAATACCTTTGGGATGCCATATTTTCGTATTCCATTCCGCAGTGCCAGGATGCTGGACTGTACGGACGGTGTCTCAGTGATGTTGTATCCCACCAACACGCCGGACTTGGCGTCCAATAGTGCGGTCAGAGTCGGCCTGTACTGTCTGCCGTTTGCGTCTACACATTGCACGTCCAGCGTATGGTTGTCCGCGATCCAAACGTCATTGGCGTTCAGTTTGTCGTAGCATCGGACTACATAGGGTGCATACCGGTCATGACAGGCCTTCTGTCCATCCCGGGTCAGGCATTTAACATAGTCGTCCACATCCCTGGCCACTCTATACCGGAACGCTCGTTCAGACGGGATACTGTCCAGCAGCTCTGGCATGTAGTCGCGGCACCACTCCACGGTATTCAGGTAGGACTGTGCAGCCGTTGGTTGGTTGTCGTCCAGCCAATAAAACAGATAAACGCTCCACAGTGCCGGTGGAATCCTGCTTTTGCCCTTATTCCAGCCGCCCCGGATCCCCAGAATGCCGTCATAGTCGTTCTGCTTGTAGGCGGCATATTTGCGGTACAGGATATCCAGGCTGATTTCCAGCTCCGGATGCTCCAGCTTGCATTTTGCCACAAACAGCGGATCCGCCTCTGAACGTTTGCCATACGACGCCCGGGTGTCCATCCAGTCCTTGATGATCTGGCACCACATGGCAATCCGGTCACGTTCCTGGGCGCTGTACGCCTCCAGGGGCTTCTGCTCTCGCTGCTTCTTCCGCTTTGCCGGGGGCTTTGACTCTGCCGTTTCCGGCAGCAGCTGCATGCTTTCCCGCAGGTGCTTGCCGTACTTGTGCTGGGCTTGCTCCGACAGGGCGGATACGGGGATAAGGTACATGTCCTTGCCTTTTACGCTTTTGGACACCTTGCATTCAACTGCCCCTGTTTTGCACAGTTTGCGCAGATACTGCACTGTGCATCCCTGCAGCTCTGCTGCTTCCTTGGTGGTGATATAGTCCATAGTCTCACTTCCTTCACGGCCTGCCATCTTCAGTGCGCAGCGGCCATCCTACGCAGACCGGGATCACTCCCGGTTTCGGCTATCTTGAAGCGCCAGCAATGGGTCCCGGCAGCCGGAGTCGAACCGGCTTTAGCTGCGCGAAGGTGAACGCAGATGCGCCTGCACCGGGTCACGCCTGTCGCAGCTCCTCCAGTTCTCTGGTCAGCCGCTTGCCGGCTGCCGTCAGCAGGTCGATCAGGTAGTCCGTCATGCCGCTCGGCTCCTGTGCCCGCCGGGCTTCCAGTCGAGTACGCTCCCTGTCCACCTGCTCCAGGCGATTCCTGATGACGGCGATCCGGCGTTCAGCGTCCATGCTGATCCTCCTCTCGGGCACGGAGCAGGTCGGATGTGCTGCATTTCAGATGAACCGCCAGCACGTCCAGCGTCCCCAGGGACGGATTTCTCCGGTCATTCTCAAACAGGCTGACGCTCATCTGCGACAGCCCGGAACGGTCTGCCAGCTCTGCCTGCGTCAGATCCAGTGCCTTTCGCCGGGCACGGATGATTTCTCCTAATGTCATATGATTCTTCCTTTCTGATAGTAGTTACGCCACCGGCCAGTCCTACTGGGGGCTTTTTTCTTTATACTTGTCTTCCCAGGCAACGCCGATCCAGTCCAGTACTCTGCCCCAGCCGTATTTATTTCCATCCTCGTCCGTACAGCAGTTGCGCATCCAGTACTCCCATTCGGCAGGATGGTCCTCACGAAGTCGATCAAAGCGATGCGGACGCTTTTCGATATGGATGCCAAATCCGCACATACTGCATCCGGTACGCTGCGCTCTGGTAGTCCGGAGTGTACCATCCTGGTCTCTCACGATCTCGCCGTATGCCTTTGGAACCGGAACATTAAGATCAAGCGCAAGCTGGAGAAGATCCTGGCGGGTAAAGATCGCAAATGGACAACTGCGGATAGTGCTCTTCCCAAAGTAGTTGCAGCCGTTTTTCATGAGCGCCATCTCACGCTGTCCGCCTTCGGATGCCATGAGCCCAAGATACGGCACGGAGTTATGCTGCTTTGCCCAGTCATCACATGGCTTCTCCTTCATGTAGTAGCAACACCTGGAGGAAACCTTGAAGCTTGGTGCGGGTCTGATGTCAAGATCTGGACGCATGTCTGCATAGTTACCGCCAAACAGCTTGATCCACTTGTCCTGCAGCTTGATCCTATCGCTGTGCTTGTACCCACCTTGTGCTCCCATATCTCCAGTCATGATCGCATGAATAAACGTTTGCTTATCCGCATTTGGCTGGAGCAGATAGCTGATTTTATTGGCTTTCGCTTTGCTGACTACAGGGAAGCCCAGCTCTTGCAATACCTGCGTCTTTGACATGTACGGCGCAATTGATTGCACGCCAAGCTGCTTATGAACTTCCTGATTTCCCTTATCCTCTAGGATTGAAACCGAAATAGCCGGTACATCAATCCCGATGCTGCGGAGAAAAACCAGAAGCGTGATGCTGTCTAATCCTCCGACGCTAACGTGGACATTATAGCCTAAAGCATGGCATTTCAAGTAAAACTGTTCTGCCCTGCTCCTAGCGTGGATCAGCTTCTGCGGGTACGGAAGCGCCTGCAATTCTTGAAATTCTTTGATTGTCATCTTTTCACCTACTTCTCTTGATTTTGTGGGGGATCCATGGTACAATGATATTGGGGTCGTATACCCTCATGTATTGCCCATGGTTTTATTATAGTGCATTTAAACGCACTTGTCAATACAATTCGTGCGTTTAAATGAACTTTGTGCGTATTGCACATGATTGGAGGTGTCTTTTTGTATGTTTTATGATAATCTAGTGGATGCCTGTGCAAGAAATAAGTGTAAGGTTACCCCGGTCGTACTGGAATGTGGCGGGGCAAAGGGTTCTATTGCAAACTGGAAGAAGGGATCAGCCCCAAATAGTGATATTGTTGTGAAGCTGGCAGTGCGTTTAAACGTAACTACTGACTTTCTGCTCCGAGGCATTCAAAATGATACAGCCTTTTTATCTGATGACCAGAAGCAATTGCTGATGTACTATAATTCTGTAGATGAGCTTGCACGGGCACGCATATCAGAGCGTGCAGAAACACTTGCAGAGCAGCAGGCAGAGGAACGTGCCCGGGAGCAGGCAAAGCGCCAGGAGATCCGGCGCAGCGTCCCAGAAGAATCTGCGCCGTGCGAAAGCATTGAAATCCCGTTTTTTGAACTGCCAGTATCCGCTGGTCTAGGTGTTGATCTGCTGGCACAGGATGGGGCGCAGGAAACGATCAGTGTGCCGGCAACGCCTACTACCCGGCGTGCGGATTTTTCCGTTCTTGTAGAGGGGGATAGCATGGAACCGATGTTCTCTGATGGCGACATTGTCCTGGTAGAGCAGGAGCAGGAGGTGCCGGAGGGTCAGGTGGGCATTTTTGCGGTCAACGGTGCAGGATACATAAAAAAAGCCGGCCGCCGATGTCTGATCTCGGCGAACGACAAGTATGATGATATTCCAATCAGCCCGGATGATTCCGTGCGCTGTTTTGGGCTGGTGATCGGGAAACTATAGCAAGGAGGGGTTACATTGTTTTTGTTTAAAAAGAAACCACCGGTATTTATTCCGAACAAGATAGACCGTAAATGGACTCCTGAATTTAAGCAAGCTGTAAAGAATGCAAATTCTATGAAAACGGATCTGTTGGAGATGTCCAAACACGGGGTAACCTGTGGCGAATGCTCCAAGTACGAAGGTCGTGTTTTTTCGATCAGTGGGACAAGTAAGCGCTTCCCGCCGTTGCCAGAGTGCATAAAGGAAAGGGGAGAAGTTCACGAAGGATGCAGACATTCCTTCTACCCTTTTAAAGAGGGTGTGAGCAAGCCGATGTACGCCAAGAATATTGTGGCTTACAGCAATGCCCCCTTTGTAGATCAGAGAACCCCAGAACAAAAGCTACAGTACGATGAGGAGCAGACCAAACTCCTTGCAAAAGTAGAAAGCGAACGGCAGTATGACATTTTGAAAAAGCGTGCCCCGGATTTGGCACCCAAAACACTTGCTGCATTCAGCCGGATGCGTAACGCCAACAGTAAGGGGTATCAGTCGATCGTGCAACAGTGCGCTGATCGGAAGATTAAACTTCAATAGTATACATATTGTATACTATTGAATAGCTGTACCACCGGAAAGGGCAGATAGAGAAACTAGTTTCCCTATCCAGCCCTTTTTGTTTCCCTATTTCCCTATCCAGTCATGCTCTTGACCGTGCCGGTTCTTGGCCGGCTTGTCTTTAAAAACCCTGGTTTTGCGTGGTTTAAACGCCGTTTAAATTTTAAAATCGCTTTAAACGCCGAAAAGCCAAAAGCCCGTAGATTACCTAAACTAAGGTAGCCTACGGGCTTTTTCTTCGGAAATAGCGTCATGCGCCTTTTTGCAATTTATCACCCGGTTTTGCGTGAAATTCCACGTAAAACTGGGCTTTTTCTGTGTTTTAACGGGATTTTTCGGCTTTTTTCGTTTTCAGGCATTTTTCGGACATTGCATGTCTTTCAACAAAAGCCATATCGTCTGTGCACTTTTTCGCGTGTCATGAAGGAAAAAGGTGTTGAAGATGCGGTTGAAGCCGTTATCCGGGTAAACAATGATCTGGGGAAAACAGTGTATACTTTGGACATATACGGCCCGGTTGATAAGGCTTATCAGGAGCGCTTTGAAATGATTTGCTCAAATTTTCCGGATTATATACAGTATAAAGGCATTGTACGTCCAGACGAGAGCATTGCGGCTTTAAAAGGAGCATTTGCTTTGTTGTTTCCCACGCATTTTGCCACGGAGGGCATCCCCGGAACGATACTTGATGCATATGCGGCTGGGGTGCCGATAGTCACGTCTAAATGGGAAAACTGCGGCGATATTTTTGATGATGGGACAGGTTGGGGATATGAGATGAGCAACAAGCAGGGGTTGTATATGATTTTGTCTCAAATTTGCCATGATACAACAAAATGGAATGATGTAAGAGAGGGCTGTTTGAAAAAGTATGCGTGCTTCTCTGCGGATGAAGCATTTTCTCGTATACAAAAGCAGCTATCAGGAAGCAGAGTATGAGTATAAGCACTTTTAACATAAAAAAATGGTACAGAATGCTTCGCGGGAAAAGCATACTTCATGTAAATCAAGGACTTGGTCGTTGTTTTTCCACAACGGACATCTGTGGCTATTATAACGATTTGACCGAAAAGGTAACAAAAATGCCGGAATTGCTTAATTGCGATGAGCTTCCGCATGTCGAAGACGAAAGAGGAGAACAAATCCTTTTTCCGGTTGCCGTTTTTCAGTACGGCTTAGGCGCATATGACCTTTATCTGTTAAAGCATGACGAACGCTATCTGAAAAAATTTTATCAGTGTGTGTGTTGGGCGATGCAAAATCAGGAAAGTTCCGGTGCATGGAACAACTTTTTCTTCATCTACCCCAGGACACCGTACGGTGCTATGTGCCAAGGTGAAGGAACCTCGTTATTGATTCGCGCATATAAACACTCCGGAAACAAGATTTATTTAGAGGCAGCACAGAAAGCACTTGATTTTATGCTGATTTCGGTGACAAACGGAGGAACATCGGACGAAACAGAAGAACGCTTACTATTGCTTGAATACACACACCGTACTGCTGTATTGAATGGATGGATATTTGCGTTATTCGGATTGTACGATGCAGCTCTTGTATGTGACAGCAGGGTTTACCGGGATGCGTTTGATAAGTCTTTGCATACGCTTATCAAATCACTTCATGATTTTGATTGCGGATATTGGTCAATTTATAGCAGAGACGGAAAAATTGCAAGTCCGTTTTACCATGATCTGCACATTGCACAGATGCAAGCCCTTTACGCTATGACGCATAATAAACTGTTTTTAGAGTATTCTGAGCGGTGGACAGCTTACAAAAAAAGCTTTTGGAAATCCAAAAAAGCCTTTGTAAAAAAAGTTTTTCAAAAAATCAGGGAGTAAAGTATGAAGAGACTGCTTTGCATAGTTGGTGGGATGAATGCCGGCGGTGCCGAAACGTTTTTAATGAAGCTTTACCGAAAAATAGACAAAAACCAATTTCAAATGGATTTTGCTGTTGCAACCGCAGATAAATGTTACTACGATGATGAGATTCTTTCGATGGGCGGACGCATTTATAAAATAAGTCCCAAAAGTTCTGGCGTTGTGCGCAACTTTAATAGTATTAAGAAACTTGTGAAGCGTGAAAAATATTCCTATGTGCTTCGTACTTCGCAGCACTCATTGTCGGCGCTTGAGTTATTTGCAGCGCGAATCGGCGGTGCCAAAACCACTATATTCAGATCAAGTAATTCTAATACAACAACTGGTGCCGGCAAAGATCTTTTGCTTCATCGCATCTGTCGCTTTATGCCCCTTTGGAATGCTGACATAAAGCTTGCACCGTCTACGGAGGCAGCTGAATTTATGTTTGGGAAAAACTGCATTAAAAAAGGCAGGGCGATTCTTCTGCATAACGCAATTGACCTTTCCTTATTTCACTATGATATTGCTGCAGGAATACGCATAAGAAATGAGTTAAATATCCCTGCTGAAACAACGATTATAGGACATGTTGGGCGGTTCAATCAACAAAAAAACCATGCTTTTTTATTGGATGTATTTAAGGCGTACAGCTGTAAAAATGGAAATTCTGTACTGTTATTGGTCGGGAAGGGCGAACTTGAACCTGCAATAAAAGAAAAAGCCTCGGAACTCGGAATTTTAGACAGAATTATTTTCACGGGAGTCAGGTCTGATGTGCCCGCTCTTTTATCGGCTATGGATGTGTTCGTTTTTCCGTCACTGTACGAGGGAATGCCGAATACAGTAATTGAAGCGCAGGCAACGGGACTGCCGTGCCTGATTGCAGATACCATTACCCGCGAAGCTGATATTACCGGTTTGGTTCACTACTTACCGTTAGACAGCGCAGATGCATGGGCAAGCTATATTGCAAACTTGCCGCAGGAAACCCGTACAACGCCAATACAAAAGTTTAAAGAAAACTGCTATGATATAGAGTCGGTAACAGAACAATTTGTTAAGCTGGTTTTTGAGAAGTAGGAGATAGGCTATGATAATAACATTGCGCAAAGTGGCAACGGGACTTATATTCGTTTGCACTACTGCATTGTTTGTGCTGTTCATTCTGTTTGATTCATATACTTGGGGGAAATATGTCCTTTTAGGCTTATCGGCGTGTATCCTTTTACTTGGTATTGGAATTACCCACAGTAAAATTATCCTCAAGTTCAACCCGTATGCTGCATTGAATATTCTGTTTATTGTCTTTGTGCTGCTTTCTTCAATGTGGGCGATAGATGCTTCGGACTCTGTGATTATGGCACGAACGTTGATGCGTATTTTTGTATGTGCATATGCGGTGTACATCACCTACCTGAGCATTCCCGAATTGGACGAGACTGTGCTGCTGAAAGCAGTTATGTGGGCAGGATATATCGTTGCAATTTACTCCCTCGCTTTTTACGGGATTGACGAGATGGTCTCCGCAGGAAGCAATTCAAGTCTGCGTATCGAAAGTGAATTTTCCAATGTTAATACGATTGGATTGGCCTGTGCTCTTTCATGTGTACTTCAAATCAATCTTCGTAATCTTTGCCCAAAGGATCATTTCTTCCCGTCTGCACTCTTTATGATACCAAGTATCATTGTTCTTGCTGCTACGCAAAGCAGAAAAGCATTGGTTTTTTTTATAGTCGGTGCTTTGGGATATGCAGTTGTAAAAGCGCAAGAATCAAAAAAGAGTCTCTTTATTAAAACTGTCAAGATTTTGTTCGGCATTTTAATTCTGGCGCTGCTTATTTATTGGCTTTTGCAATTGGAGGCTTTTACAGGAGTCCGGGAGCGCATGGAAGGTGTCATAAATGCCGTTTTCGGAAACGGGAAGGTGGACAGTTCTACAATAAAGCGAAGCAACCTCAGAGCGTTGGGAATAGAATGGTTCTTAAAGCATCCTTTTGCAGGCATTGGAATTGCAAATCCTCATATTTTAACCAATCAGTACTACGCTTTTGATGCCTACCTTCATGATAATTTCGTTGAGCTGCTTTGCGGTGGCGGAATTATAGGATTTAGCCTTTACTATTCTATGTATGTATATCTGTTCTTGCAACTATGGAACTATAGAAGAATAGATCCGCAGAGAGCAGCATTTTTTGCACTTTGGCTTGGCTTGATGCTGGCTATGAATTATGGGATGGTAACTTATTATTCAAAAGCCCAGAACTTTTATCTGATGATTCATTTTGTGAATGTGTTTCAATTAAAGCAAAAAGCAGTATTAGAGGAAGGCAATGCCTAATGAATATTAAAAGATATGCACGGGCGATGCGAAAATACATGTTGAACCCCAATTATCGTTTTTTAATAAATGCCGGATTCGGTAAATATGATGATATGCCTGACAAAGAGTATTTGGAGCGAAAGTTTGAGTGCTGTACGGGAAAGCAACTTGACCTCAACAATCCTGAAACTTTCAACGAAAAACTCCAATGGCTGAAGCTATACGACCGAAAACCAGAATACACAGTAATGGTGGACAAGTATAAAGCACGTGATTATGTTTCAGAAAAAATCGGTTCGCAATATCTTATCCCACTACTCGGTGTATGGGATGCTCCCGATGAAATTGATTTTGGCGCATTGCCCAATAAATTTGTCCTGAAATGTAACCATAATTCCGGATGCGGAATGTGTATATGCAAGGACAAGAGCACACTGAATAGAAAAAAAGTGAGAGCAGATTTAAAGCGCGGACTCCATCAGGACTATTACCTTACTGGTCGCGAGTGGCCATATAAGGATGTGCCGCGCAAAATTATTGCCGAACAATTCATGAAAAGTGATGCCGGTGGACTTACTGACTATAAGGTGCATTGCTTCAATGGTAATCCAAAACTGATTCTCGTCTGCAAAGACAGATTCGCGGCAACCGGACTCACCGAGGACTTTTTCACTCCGAATTGGGAGCATCTTGACATGCACCGTCCGACTCATCCGAATTCGTCAATTGAAATTGCCAGGCCGGCAGAACTGCCTGAAATACTGGAGCTGGCGAAGAAACTCTCCGAAGGTATACCGTTTCTGCGCGTGGATTTCTACATAATCGAGCACAACGTGTATTTTTCGGAGCTGACATTCTACCCGGCGTCAGGATTTGAAACATTCGAGCCGGAGCGGTGGGATGAAGTCCTTGGCTCATGGCTGGGGGCTCTGCCAATTTCTGATCTATAACGTATATATTCGTCTTCGGACGATATATAAATAAAACAAAAGGAGAAAAGCGAATGAAAACAGGCAAAATTTCAACCAGGGTTTTGGCGTTTGTTCTTTGTGCGATGATGGTTATAGGCGTTGTGCCTATGACGGCATTCGCCGCAGCCGAAACAGAAGGCACATTTCCCAATTCACAGCTCTCGCTTGTCCAGGACAAACAATCCACACTTGCGAGCGGAGTGACGCAGGACATCTACACTGTTTATGATAAAAATGGTAAACAGGTAAAGATGTTCGCTGCAACTGTCGACATGTCGGTCGATACGGTCAAACTGTTCACCTCCTATAAGGATATGGACAACACTTCGTATGGCATGTCCAAGCTCACCGAACAGGTAGCGGCTTTCGACCAGAAAGTAGCGGCAGGAGATTCTTATTACCACGGTACAGTAGTAGCGGGTATCAATGCATCCTACTACAACATGACGACCGGTAAACCTTCCGGTGTGTTCGTCATGAATGGCAACGATGTGACGGGCGGCGAGAAATCTGCGTATTTTGCGGTTCTTAAGGACGGTACCGTTAAAATCGGCAATGCAGATGAATATGAGTCCGATAAGGGCAATATTCAGGAAGCACTCGGTATCTACAAAATGCTTGTCTTTGACGGAAAAGTTGTGCTTTCTGAAACTGATCAGAATAATGCGCAGAAATATCCGCGTCAGACAATCGGTATTACCGAGGACAACAAGGTTATCATTCTCTCGGCTGATGGCAATCAGGAACCTGTATCAGCGGGGCTGACGCTTATGGAGCAGGCGCAGGTCATGATCGACCTCGGATGCAAGTGGGCAGGACACCTTGACGGCGGCGGCTCTATGACTTACGGCAGCAAGCCCGAAGGCGAGGATGCGTTCAAAATCGTCAACAAGCCGTCTGACGGCTCCGAGCGTAGTATTTCAAACGGTCTTATCGTTGTTTCAACTGCGGTCGCTTCCAAGACCTTTGACCATGTCTCTTATGATGTTGAAACTGAGTATGCAACTCCCGGCACACCTGTTGCAGTGAGTGTTGCAGGTGTAAGTACAACCGGTCATGCGGCTGAAATCCCCACAGATATTACATATAGAGCCACAAACGGTACATACGAAAATGGCATTCTGACCGCAGATTCCGTCGGCGATGTTGTTTTGACCGCTGTTTATAACGGCAAGGAGGTTGGCTCGGTTACAATTCATGCAGTCGTTCCGGAAAAGCTGGTGTTCAATAGCAGCGAAATGACAGTTCCCTTCGGCAAGACCGTTACATTGGCGCTGACAGCTACCTACGGACTCAGTGAAGTAAAATTCAATGCAAACGACATTCTGTTTACACTTGAAAATGATGGAATCGGTGCGATCAGCGGCTTTGACTTCACGGCAGGCAGCGGCAGTGTGAACGAAAGCGGGATTACCGCAGCATTTGCAGGCACAACTGTTTCCACATCCTCCATTATCAGGCTCGGCAAAGGCTCCGAAGTTATATATGATTTCGAAGACGGGGATGTAAACGACTTTGCTCTCGGCTATGTTGCATATAACTATGTACTGCCCGAAGGCAAAGTATCTCACGTAACTGCGGCAAACGGAAAGGTTCATAGCGGTAATGGTGCTATGGCGCTTGATATCAACTACGGAAACTCTCTCGAATCCGGATATATGATGACATCACTTCAGTATACCGGTGATATTAAGACCTTTGAAAATGCCACCAAACTCGGTATGTGGATCTATATTTCCGATGAGGATATATCCACTTGGATTCGCTATACTGTATACCCGCTTGTTCAGAATGACAATGGCGAATACGTACAGGCCAGCAGTTCGATCACGAATACACTGGCTGATGGAGTTGTTTCCACCACTGGTTTCGTGAACCAGTATGAAGAACCCGGTTGGCACTATCTTTCGATTGATCTCAGCGCATATAAGGGACTGTACCTGCATCAGGGATACATCGTTCAGTTCTATATTTCTGATCGTGACGGTGCTGCTTACAATTATTATTATAATCAGCACAAGTCTTACAACGGCAGGTATGTTATGTATGTTGATGATATCACCGTTGACTATTCCGATGCGGTTGACGATCGTGAAGCGCCTGTATTCGGCGATGTAACATATGCAACAGGCAGTATGTCGGACGCAGTAATTCTGAACGGCCAGACCGTTTCCGAAAATGTTCTCAGCTTTGGTACCAAGGTTGCCGACAACACTGCGAAGAGCAATTACACAGGGCTGAATGTTGCTACGGCAAAGGCATACATCGACGGTGTAGAAACCGCTTGCACATTGAAGGACGGCGTAATGTCTGTTTCCGATGTGGTTCTTGCAGACGGCATTCATCATGTCAAATTTTCAATTTGTGATAATCAGGGCAATTATGCTTCTGTTATACGTACGATTCATGTGCAGGGGAATTCCGGCATGCCCACTGTCAAGGTCGTAGCGCATGATCCGTCGCTTGACAAGATCCTGCTCGGCTCTGTCTGGTATGCAGATATAGTTGCTACTGATATCGAAAAGGTTCAGTCCGTTACTGTTGACATCGACCTCAACAACATGAGCAAGTGGGAGCTTGATCACATGAATGTTGCTGCTGGTTTTACGGCTGAATACAGCATTCAGGAAGACGAGAATATCGCCACTATCACAATTGCACGCACAGGTGCAAACGATCAGATCGGCGAAGGCGTTCTTGCGTCTCTTCCTATCCGCACCTGGGAACTCAAAATGGGTTATACATATACAAGCGGAACAAGAAACGGCAAAGAGGCGTATACCTATGCTCAGTTCAAGAGTATGAAGGAATTCTGGCCGATCGACATCAGCATGGAGATCGACCGCGGTCTTGTAACGTTTGTTGACAGTACGACCGATACATTCTCCGGTGAAGGACCGCAGGTTGACACCGAAATGTACAAAATGGCAAAGGACATGATTTCCACCACTGAAGGCAAAGCCTATTATGATGCTTGGAACGGCGGACACACCCATACCGCTGCCGCTCTTGCGGACAAGGCTGCGACTTGCACTGAGGCGGGCTATACCAACAGAACCTATTGTGAGGTCTGCAACTCGGTTGTAGATTGGGGGACAACCATTCCTGCAACAGGACATAGCTTTGATTTCGTTGACGATGTACTCAAATGCCAAGGCTGTGGTAATCTCTATAGTGGAGTATGGACTGACAGCAAGACATATGTTGATGGCGTGATTATTGCCGACGGGTGGAGCGGAGATTACTATTATGTCGACGGTAAGAAGGTCACCGGCATCTATGCAGTCGATGACGTTTACTATTACTTCGGCGATGATGGCAAGAACCAAGGCAAATATACCGGCCTTGTTCAGATTGACGGTAAGTGGTGTTATTCCAAGATCGGTGCACTGACTGGTGGTTGGGTACAGATCGATGAGAATTGGCATTGTTTCTTCGGCGGTACCCGTGGAGCAGTAACAGGCGAATATACGCTTAACGGTGTTACATATCAGTTTGATGAAACCGGTATGACAAAGGGCGCATGGCATACGGATGACAATGGCACACGCTATTATTACGGTCCGAGCTACTATGTGGCGCGTAATCCCGGTTATATGACATTGCATGAGATTGATGGTAAAACTTATAACTTTGGAAATGACGGATACCTCACATATGGTATCCAGGTTCTTCGTGATAGTACATCTTTCAAAAAATATGTATTTGACTTCGGTAATGACGGCGTACTTTCACGCAAAATAACGGAGCAGGGGATTATTACCGTTCCGGACGGATCCCTGTATTATATCAATGAAAACGGCTACATTCAGATGAATGCCGGATTGATCGAGTATAACGGTGATTATTACTTTGCCGTGTACAGTGGAAAACTGCGTGTAAGCGGAAATCAGAAAATCAACAGCACCGTATCGAATGGTCTGCCCATTGCCGACGGTATGTATTACTTCGGTGCAGACGGCAAGATGGAGAAGGGCGAAACCGGAATCGTTGAGATTGACGGAAATCTCTATTACAAAGAGGACGGCGTCATTCAGAAGGGTGCCAATGGCAATCGCCTTGTAAAAGTGGGCGAGGATTACTATTTCATCTGCCATAGTGGTAAACTCAGACAAAACGGCTGGCAGAAGATCAACAGCACCGTATCAAGCGGTCTGCCCATTGCCGATGGTATGTATTACTTCGGTGCAGACGGCAAGATGGAGAAGGGCGAAACCGGAATCGTTGAGATTGACGGAAATCTCTATTACAAAGAGGACGGCGTCATTCAGAAGGGTGCCAATGGCAATCGCCTTGTAAAAGTGGGCGAGGATTACTATTTCATCTGCCATAGTGGTAAACTCAGACAAAACGGCTGGCAGAAGATCAACAGCACCGTATCAAGCGGTCTGCCCATTGCTGACGGTATGTATTACTTCGGTGCAGACGGCAAACTTGTGACAGAAAACTAACCCAAGCAAAAACCCCACCCCATTCCAGGGTGGGGTAGCCGCACAAAATCAAAGCCTCCACGTGGCGTGCGGCGGACAACGGATGATTGATCCGGCTAAGATTGATTGAATGGAATATGTATGCGTGAAAGCACTACAAATGCTTTGTGACGGCATACGTTTTTTGCGGGAGAATGATAATGACGCGTAAAACAAAACTGATGCTGAATTCGGCATCGTCCTTAATATATCAGATGATCACAATCGTATGTGGATTTATACTTCCGCGGTTTTTTCTATCTTTTTACGGGTCGGCAGTAAACGGTTTGATATCGTCAATCACGCAGTTCCTGGGATTCATTTCACTTGCTGAGTGCGGTGTCGGAGCGGTAGTGCAATCGGCACTGTATAAGCCTCTGGCAAACAATGATATGCAGGAAGTAAGCAAAATCATGAAATCTGCGGATCGTTTTTTCAAAAGAATTGCGTATATTCTCTTAGCATATATCGCAATTCTTATGGTATTTTATCCGCTGATTACATTGAAGTCATTTGACTATTTTTTTACACTGGTTCTTATATTTGTCATATCTATCAGCAGTTTTGTTCAGTATTATCTGGGCATGACTTATCGGCTGCTTCTGAATGCGGATCAGCTGGGTTTTATTCAGTATAGCATTCATTCTGCAGCATTGATTTTGAATACGGTAAGCTGCATATTGCTTATGAAGGCAGGTACGTCAATTCAGATTGTCAAACTGACTACTTCGCTTATTTTTCTTATTCAGCCGTTGCTTCTTGCGGCTATTGCAAAGAGAAAATATAAGATCGACCACAAAATACAGTATGCCGAAGAACCGATAAAGCAAAAATGGAATGGTCTTGCGCAACATATCGCAACAGTTGTTCTCGGTAATACAGATACGGTCGTATTGACATTTCTGTCCACACTTGAAAATGTGTCGATCTATGCAGTGTATCACCTTGTTGTCAATGGGGTAAAGCAAATTGTTGTATCCATGACAAATGGGATGCAGGCAATGCTCGGAAACATGCTCGCAAAAAATGAAACGGACGAATTAAATCGTTCTTTTTCTCATATCGAATGGTTTCTGCATACTTTGGTTACCCTTGTCTTTTCGGTTGCGGCAGTTCTGATAGTGCCGTTTGTGCGTGTTTATACAACAAATATCTCAGATGCAAACTATATCGTTCCCGCTTTTGCATACCTGATTACCATTGCGCAGGCCTCGTATTGTTTGCGGCTTCCTTATAATATCATGGTTCTTGCCGCCGGTCATTATAAACAGACACAGTGGAGCGCAATTATTGAAGCGACTATTAATATTGTGGTCTCTGTGGTGCTCGTTTTCAATTTTGGATTGATCGGCGTGGCAATCGGTACTTTGGCAGCGATGGCATACCGCACGATTTATCTGGCGTGGTATCTGTCACGCAGTATTCTTTATCGCCCTTTAAAACATTTTCTGAAGCATATTTTGACTGATACTATTTGCGTGGTTCTGCTGTTTGGATTGGTGAAGCTGTTTTCGGCGTTTTTTACGATGGGGCAGATCAGCTATGCCGCATGGATCATCCTGGCTGTGAAAGTCGGATGTGCTGCATTGCTTTCAAACATTGCGGTTAATGCTTTTCTGTATAAGCGGGAAGTTTCTGATGCTGTCAAAAAGATGCGACACAAAATTTAAGGCAGCAGAAGGTTGCATATGCATACAAAAGAGGATAAGGGGATTACAAAATGCTAACGCCGAATATAAATCTTGAAAGCAAAACGATTCTTGTTACAGGCGCTGCCGGTTTTATCGGTGCAAACCTTGTGACTGCGCTTTTGAATACTGTAAAAGACATAAAACTTGTCGGTCTTGACAATATAAACGACTATTATGATGTTTCCATTAAGGAATACAGACTTTCGGAAATTCGTAAGCTTGCAGCTGCAAAGCCGGACTGCACATGGACTTTCATAAAAGGCAACCTCGCCGACAAGGCACTCATTGAGAAGATCTTTACCGAATCTAAGCCGGAAATGGTCGTCAACCTGGCGGCACAAGCCGGTGTCCGGTACAGTATCACCAATCCGGATGTATATGTCGAATCCAACCTTGTTGGCTTCTACAATATTTTGGAAGCCTGTCGCAATCATCCGGTGGAGCATCTTGTTTATGCATCGTCCTCCTCGGTTTACGGCTCGAATAAAAAAGTTCCGTATTCGACAGATGATAAAGTGGACAATCCGGTATCACTGTATGCTGCAACCAAGAAATCCAACGAACTCCTTGCCCATGCCTATTCCAAGCTGTACAACATTCCATCCACGGGACTCAGATTTTTTACGGTCTATGGACCGGCCGGAAGACCGGATATGGCATATTTCAGTTTTACGAACAAGCTCTTGAAGGGCGAAACCATACAGATATTCAACTTCGGCAATTGCAAACGCGATTTTACCTATGTGGATGATATCGTTGAGGGTATTAAGCGGGTTATGGAGCGTGCACCCGAGAAAAAGAACGGCGATGACGGGCTTCCGCTTCCTCCGTACCGCATATACAACATCGGCAACAGTACCCCGGAAAATCTGCTGGATTTCGTCACTGTCCTGCAGGAGGAACTCATACGTGCCGATGTCCTGCCGTCCGATTACGACTTTGAATCGCATAAGAAGCTTGTACCCATGCAGCCGGGTGATGTGCCCGTGACTTATGCGGATACGTCGGCACTTGAACAGGATACGGGATTCAAACCCAATACGCCGCTTCGCACCGGACTTTGTAAGTTTGCCGAATGGTATAAGAAATTCTACAACATTTAAGACAACACCGCACAAAGCCTGCCTGACGGCTTTGCGCAACATCTGCCACACAAGCTCTGTGCAGTGTTGCCTTAAACAAACGGATCTTTTCGTACGTTACCACCGGGAAATACTCATTGGGACTATTTGAAAAAGCGATTCCCTTTTCAAAAAACAATAAAGGAGCAAGCGAATATGAAAATAGCAGTAGCAGGCACCGGCTATGTCGGCCTTTCCATGGCGATACTTTTGGCACAACACAATACTGTCAAGGCTGTCGATATCATTCCCGAAAAGGTGGAGATGATAAACAATAAGAAGTCACCTATTGTCGATAAGGAAATTGAGGAGTACCTGGAAAATAAGGACCTGGACCTTGAAGCAACTACAGACGGTGACAGCGCCTACCGTGATGCAGACCTTGTGGTCATTTCAACGCCTACAAACTATGATCCCTCCAAAAACTATTTCGATACAAGCTCGGTCGAGAGCGTGATAAAACAGGTTATAAACGTCAATCCCGATGCGGTCATGATCGTGAAATCCACTGTTCCCGTTGGCTTTACCGAGGGGGCAAGGGAAGAATATTGCTGCGACAACATTCTGTTCAGTCCCGAATTTTTACGGGAGGGACGTGCACTGTACGATAACCTTTATCCCAGCCGTATCATTGTCGGCGTTCCGGTCAAGAATGCAAGGCTGCACAAGGCCGCTGAGACCTTTGCCAATTGTCTGAAGGAGGGTGCGATCAAGGAAAACATCGAAGTGCGCTTCATGAACCCGACTGAGGCAGAGGCAGTCAAGCTCTTTGCCAACACATATCTTGCGTTACGGGTTTCGTATTTTAACGAACTCGATACCTATGCCCAGGTCAGAGGACTTGATACCAAATCCATCATTGAGGGCGTCTGCCTTGATCCGCGCATCGGGAATCACTACAACAACCCGTCTTTCGGATACGGCGGTTATTGTCTGCCAAAGGACACCAAGCAGTTGCTTGCCAACTACAACCATGTACCGCAGAATATTATTTCAGCCATTGTTGCAGCGAATGGCACTCGAAAGGATTTCATTGCCGATCAGATTATTGCAAAGAATCCCAGGATTGTTGGTGTATACCGTCTTACCATGAAAGCCGGCAGCGATAACTTTCGCCAGTCCTCTATTCAGGGCGTTATGAAACGCATCAAAGCAAAAGGCATAGAGGTCGTCATCTACGAGCCGACCATGAAAGAGGACAGCTTCTTCAACAGCCGGGTTATCCGCAATCTTGACGAATTCAAAGAGATAAGCGATGTCATTCTTGCCAACCGATATAACGAAGATATTGCCGATGTACTTGACAAGGTCTATACAAGGGATTTGTATTTCAGAGATTAAAATTGATTTGTCTGGTCAAGATACCTACGGATTAATCATTTCCCAAGCAGAAATTTATTTATATAATTTTTTTAAGTACAGTATATAAGGAGAACGACACATGAGGGTACTTATTACAGGCGCACGCGGCTTTGTCGGGCGGAATCTCACGGAGAACCTGAAAAATATCCGTGATGGCAAAAATCGCACACGTCCGCACATGCGTATAGATGAAATTTATGAATACGATGTCGAAAACACCGCAGTGGAATTAAATGAATACTGCAAAAAAGCAGATTTTGTATTTAATCTTGCCGGTGTCAATCGCCCGAAAGATCCAGCCGAATTCAGGGCATGCAATTTTGGCTTTGCTTCGACATTGCTGGATATGCTGAAAAAACATCATAACCTCTGCCCAGTCATGCTCTCGTCCTCCATTCAGGCAACACTTGCCGGACGTTTCGGCACATCGGAATACGGACTTTCCAAGAGAGCCGGAGAAGATCTGTTCTTCACGTATGCTGAAGAAACGGGCGCAAAAGTGCTTGTTTATCGCTTTCCGAACCTTGTCGGTAAATGGGTAAAGCCCAACTACAACAGTGCGGTTGGCACATTCTGCAACAATATTGCCAATGACCTGCCGATTACGGTCAATGACCCAAGCGTGGAGCTGGAAATGCTTTTCATCGACGACTTGTTGGAAGAAATGTTGGATGCTTTGGAGGGCAAAGAACACCACTGCGAATTTGAGGGCGTGAACACCATTCTCACCGAAAGCGGCAGATATTGCGCTGCCCCGGTGACGCACAAGGCAACGCTCGGCTATATTGTCGAGTGTCTGCACCAGTTCCACGATCAACCGAAAACGCTTGTGATTCCCGAGATACCGGATGGCAGCTTTGAAAAGAAGCTGTATTCCATGTATCTTTCCTATTTGCCGAAAGAAAAGGTATCGTTCCCTTTAAAAATGAATGTTGACGCACGCGGCAGCTTCACGGAACTGCTCAAAACCGAAAAATGTGGTCAGGTCAGTGTAAACATTTCAAAGCCCGGCATCACCAAAGGTCAACACTGGCACAATTCCAAGTGGGAATTCTTCATTGTCGTGTCTGGACATGGACTGATTGAGGAACGCAAGATTGGCACGGACGAGGTGCTTCGCTTTGAAGTAAGCGGTGAAAAAATAGAAGCCGTGCATATGCTTCCCGGTTATACCCACAACATTATCAATCTCTCCGATACTGAGGATCTTGTCACCGTCATGTGGGCAAACGAACGGTTTGATCCTGACCATCCCGATACATTCGGAGAAATCGTATAGGCAAAGTCATGGAAATCTCATCTGTGTAATGTTGTGTTTCATTCGCACCAGATTCTATACTTGGATTCACCCAACAGACGGTTCTTCGGAGCCGTCTGTTTTATTGTAGTCGGATGTTGCATTCTACACGTGGTATCGGCAAATACTCTTTGTACAATTTGTAAAAACACTTGCATTTTAAGAACAAATGTGGTATAATTAGAGCGAAATCTAATCGTAGGTTTCTGGAAAGGGGATGGTGACAGCGAATAGTCCGTGAGGACTGCAGAGGGAGAAGCATTGTCTGCTGCTTTGCAGCTTACAAAATGAACAGGAGGAATTTGAAATGGCGAAAACACTGAAAAAATCATGTGCAGCTTTTTTGTCGCTGCTTATGATTCTATCCACGCTGCTGTATTTTCCCAGCGGCACATTTGCGGGGATGGACTTTGGGCTGACAGCCCAAGCCTATACGCCGGATACTACACCGTCCAAGCCACAGGCAGGGGATGGCTCTCAGGAAAGTCCCTATGAGATCACCTCGGTGGGGGAGCTGTACTGGTTTGCAGGGCTGGTCAATGGCACTCTGGAGGACGGCACTGCCCAGAACATGTCCGCCAATGCGATCCTGATGACGGATCTTGTGATCAATGAGAATCTGGGGGACACCAGCGGAAATCTGAACGAGGGGGAGCATGTGACCTGGACGCCCCTCAGTAATTTTAAGGGCTCCTTTAACGGCAACAAGCACAACATCTGGGGTCTTTATGTAAATGGTTCTTCTAATAATGTAGGATTTGTCGGAACTCTGGATCACGGCAGCATTACGAATCTGGGTATTCACTATTCCTACTTCAAGGGGAACGATTATGTGGGGGCGATCTGCGGTCAGAGCGACCACGGCGTGGTCTCAAATTGCTTCAGCAATAACTATGTTTGGGGTGCGAATAACGTAGGCGGTATCTGTGGCTATAGCTATGAAGGTAAAATATACAACTGCTGTAGTGTCGGCGATGTCAGCGGCAAAAAAAGCATCTGCGGAATGAGCGTAGCCGGAACCATAGCAAACTGCTATTACCAGGAAGGCTTGGCGGCAGATGGCAATGCAACCGCAAAAACAAGGGCGGAGTTTATAAGCGGTGAGGTTGCCTTCCTGCTGCAAGGAGATCAGGACGACCAGGTCTGGGGTCAGAACCTGGAAGATAATCTTATGTATCCCTGTCCGGGTGATCCGAAGGTATACCAGAACAAGACCTATGCAGGCTGCAATAAGAACACAGAGGTCTTGTCCGTTTCTTACAGCAATACCGAGCAGGACGTATTCGGTGAACATGTAGGTTACGAAAACGGCTTCTGCAGGGGCTGTGATGCATATCAGCCGGCACAGAAGGATGCTGACGGTGTGTATGAGATTTTCAACGCAGGTCAGCTGTACTGGTTCGCAGGACTGATCAGCGGCACCCTTACAGACGGCACGGCACAGGATTCTTATGCAAGTGCCATGCTGATAGCGGACATTGTGGTGAACCAGAATGTGCTGAAGGCGGACGGTACTCTGAACGAAGGCACTTTCCGCAGCTGGACACCCATTGGTAAGGAGTCTGCCCGGTTCTACAGAACCTTTGACGGCAACAATCATACCATCAGCGGCTTGTATTACGATAACCCTGACTCTACCGGGAAAATGATTGGTCTGTTTGGCTACATCAACGGGGGCACCGTCCAGAACGTAGGCGTGATCGATTCCTACATCAATGGGTTTGAATTCGTTGGCGGTATCAGCGGCTATATGTTGAAGGGCACCATTACCAATTGTTATTTCAAGGGTTCAATCATTGCAAACGCATACATTGGCGGTATCTGCGGTCTGAACAGTGATACCATCTCCAATTGCTACAGCATGGCATCCATCCGGGGCGGCGAGTACCAGGGCGGCATTGCCGGGAGAGTGTATGACAAGGACAACGTAAACTGCTACTATCTGTCCGATACGGACGATGGTCAGGGCGGTAAAACCGCAGCCCAGTTTGCCAGTGGCGAGGTTGCATACCTGCTGGGAGATCCCTGGGGACAGACCATTGGTACGGATACTTCTCCGGTACCGGGCGGCAAGAAGGTATATCAGACCACCGGCTGCGTGACCTATAACAACGATGGAAAGATCGGCGAAAAGGTACATTACTATGTGGCAAACGATCAGGAGACCCACAAGTGTGCTGACTGCGGTGCGGAAGATGCACACGCCTTTACCGCAAAGCTGATCTCTGACGAAGCTCTGTATGCACCGGCAGACTGCACCCACCCGATACGGTATTACAAGAGCTGTGCCGTATGCGGTACCCCCAGCACGAACGAAGCGGATCTGTTTGAAGTGGGTGCTTCTCCGGGACATAGCTTTACTGTAGAAACCGTTTCCGACGCAGCCCTGCATACTCCTGCGGATTGCAACAATCCGGCAACGTACTATAAAAGCTGTTCCCGGTGCGATGCCATCAGCACCAGCGAGGATGACCTGTTTGAACACGGGGATGCGCTGGAACATGATTTCACCACAGAAACCGTTTCCGACGAAGCCCTGTATACCCCTGCGGACTGCACACACGCCGCAGAGTATTATAAGAGCTGTTCCGCATGCGGTATCATCAGCACCAGCGAGGATGACCTGTTTACAAGCGGCGATCCTCTGGGGCATGATTTCTCCGAGAAAAACGTTTCCGACCCTGCATTTTATGCGCCGGCGGACTGCACACATGCCGCACGGTACTATAAGCGCTGTTCTCGTTGCTCAGCCATCAGCACGAACACAGCGGATCTGTTTGAAGACGGGGACCCTCTGGGACATGATTTCACTGTAGAAACCGTTTCGGATGCAACTCTGTATACCCCTGCGGACTGCACACACGCTGCACAATATCATAAGTCCTGCGCACGCTGTGATGCGATCAGCACCGATGAAGCGGATCTGTTTGCAAGCGGCGAGATGCTTGGTCACAGCTACAATGACAACGGCTTCTGTGAGCGGTGCGATGCGTATGAGGCAGCGATACTGAATGCAGACGGAGCGTATGAGATTTCCAACGCCGGACAGCTGTACTGGTTTGCAGCTCTGGTCAATGGCACCCTTGCGGACGTGGATCAGAATATGGGTGCCAACGGCATTCTGACAGCGGACATTGTAGTCAATGAAACCGTTCTGGATGCTGATAGAAATCTCATCAGCGATCCCAGCAGCCTGAGGAAATGGGCACCCATCTCTGGGGACTCCTATTACACTGGCACCTTTGACGGACAGAACCACACCATCAGCGGCTTGTATTTTAATGATGCTCAAACCAGCGTCGGACTGTTCGGAAAAATTGATAACACCACTATTCGCAATCTGGGCGTGATCGATTCCTTCTTCCAGGCAAAGGTTGAGGTGGCGGCTGTCTGCGGATACAGCCACTACGGTACCATTGAAAACTGCTACAGCACTGCTACCATCAACGGCACAGAAGAGTATGCCGGCGGTATTTGCGGCAGACAGTATTACGGCAAGATCAGCAACTGTGCCAACAGAGGCTGGGTCGGCGGTGTCAAAAACGTTGCCGGTATCTGCGGCTTCGGATATGGGAGCATTGTAAACTGCTACAACATGGGTACCGTAACTGGGCAAGCCATTTGCGCAGTGTCCTCTTACATTACCATTACAAACTGTTACGCTTTGGAGGATTCCGCTTCCACCTACTACCAGGCTAGTAAGCTGTCCGCAGGGGCATTTGCCAGCGGCGAAGCAGCTTATCGGTTGGGCGGTGTCTGGGGACAGGATCTGAGCAGCACAGTATCGGCGCAGTACCCGTCTGTGGGCGAACCGAAGGTTTACCAGTGCAATTATCACCTGTCCTGTGATGCATCCGATACCCCCACGCAGGTATACAGAAACGTCAATGAAGATATTATACCGGCGCATTCCTATGTAAACGGCGTTTGCAAAAACTGCGGTTATTTCAGAAACAATGTGGGAACGCATCTGGCGGGTCATTCCCTGACGCTGAACGGCAGCATCGGCGTAAACTTCTATATGATGCTGGATCCCCGGATCGTTGCAGATGACAGTGCATACATGCAGTTTACTTTGCCCGACGGGACAACCAAGGTAATGTCTGTGCGGGGCGCTGCCCAGGACGAGGTAGACGGCGAGCAGTACTATGTATTCACCTGTCAGGTGTCCGCCAAGGAGATGACCTCCAAGATCAAGGCGCAGATCATTACGGATACCGTAAAGAGCACGGTTTACAGCTTTACCGTGGAGGATTACGCAAACGAGATCCTGGACAACAGTGACGCATACAACGGCTACACAGTCGGTCTGGTTCAGGCTTTGATGCAGTATGGCTCCTATGCGGATGCATACTTTGCGGGGGAGACCCTGGGCGCAACAGAGGAAATGAGCCGGGTGACAGCAGACACTCTGGCGAATGCAGTGCCTGTAGCGGACGGCGAATTGCCGGAGGGCATTTCCTACTACGGCTCCACGTTGCTGCTGGAGTCCGACGTTGTACTCAGACATTATTTCAAAGTTGCAGAAGGCACGGATGTTTCCGCATACGGCTTTACCGGCAACAAGGGCAATTACTACTACATGGATCTTGCGGCGGGCTTCGGCGTGACCGTGGCAGACTGTGTGATCGGCGATTACACCCTGAAGTATCAGCCCGTATGCTATGTGCGTGCAGTGCTGGAAAGTGAAGCTGCTCCGGAGAATCTGAAGCAGCTTGTGACAGCGCTTTATTTGTACTATCGTATGTCGCAAATGTCCTAAAACAGCAAAAAGGCGGTTCCTATGAACCGCCTTTTGTTTTGTATGGAATGTGCAGGGAGGGGTTGCTTATGCAGAGGAAACAGTAAGCAACAGGGGAATCAACATCACCAGCAGACTCAGACCTACGTTCACTGCCACGGAGATCAGTCCCCATTTCAGATAAGCCCTGGCGGCGATTGGCTTTGTGGACACGTTCACTGCGTAGAGCACTACGCCCACAATCCAGAAGAAAAAGCTCAGCACACACAGGGCGGTTTCTGGTTTGTCCTCCTGTACTGGCTGCTGATAGTAGTAGACACCGTTTGGCTGCTGGAAAGTACTGGTTTGCAGCGGTGCACCGCAAACAGGACAGAATCGGGTATGGTCGGCACATTGGTTGCCGCAGTTTTGACAATAAATCATATAAACCTCCATCTGTTTTAACGCTTTCATTATAGCATGTTATGTCGTGAAAGTCAAGCGGGTGGAAACATGTTTTAGATTAGATGCAATTCACAAAATATCTTTGTTTTTTTTACATGATTTCACTGCTTTCCGTGTTCCACATCCGGTATAATTAAATATAAATGCAGAATAAATACGCAGGGAGGGGGGAGAGAAGATGCCGGAGGAAGAGACGCAGGGAGAAGATATTCTGGATGTTGTACGGGACTTCCGGTTTAACTCCTCCAGTGACCGATACAACCGGGATTATCAGGATTGGCGGCGGTTTTCCAAATCCCACTATGCATTCCGGTTTATGAAGAACAAAAAAGAGCGGGTGTATGTGGAGGGTACCGGCTTCTTGAACAGCGGCGCCGCGGAGGCTACACGAACAGCGCTTCGCCGGGTGGGCAAGGTCATCGGCATTGCGTTGCTGGTGTATCTGCTGTGCGACCTGGGGGGCAGTGCCCTGCTGGTGTGGATCTTTCAGCGGCTGGGTTTTCATGTGTCCGGCAGTCTGTTTTCTACCCAGATGTATGGCAGCCAGTGGGGAATCGTATTTGTGAAAATGATCGATATTTTCCTCCGGTATGCTTTGACGGCACTGGTGCTGCAATGCTGCTTCCGGCTGCCCTTTTCCGTGTGTGCCTCCTATCGTCCTACCGCCTCCTCTGATGTGCTGCAAGGATCCGCTCTGGCGCTGTTGGTGGGCACGGTGGTATGTGTGCTGAGTGATCTGACGGGCACCTCCCAGCTGTCCCAACAGCTGTTGTATTCCTATACAAACGGCAAGGCGGTGCTGGTCTACGTTATGTACGAGATCACCTTTGCCTCCATGCTGATCGAAATGCTGTACCGGGGCATGCTTTTGCCGGTATTGCGGCAGTTCGGGGATAAATTCGCAGTTTCCGTCATTGTGCTGATCGCCTTTTTGCAGCCCAATTCTTTGCCCTATCGGATCGGAGAAGCGCTGCTGGGATTGCTTTGCGGCTATTTTATGCTCCGAACCGGTTCCTTATTTTGCTGTTATCTGATCCGGATCGCCTATGTGCTGACCACCTTCGGGCAGTTGGCGCTGGATTCCAACCAGGTGGATCGGCATACGATCCATCGGATCTATGTGCTGATAACCCTGGTGGCGCTGGTGTCCTTTGTGGTGATGACCTTGATCCGTAAGCAGCGGAAATCCAAGGCATATATATGCAATCAATGTCTGTACCTGTCCACCCAGGATAAATTGGCTGCGTTTTTTTCCAGTACTACCATGCTGCCCTGGGTGGCAGTGATGATCCTGTTGGGCATGCTTCAGATCTTTCAGGGGTAGGGGGGGATATATGGACGATTTTGCGTATATGCGCCAAGCCATGGAGCTGGCGGAGCAGGCTGCTGCACTGGGGGAAATCCCGGTGGGGGCGCTGGTGGTGCAGGATGCCACAGGGGAGGTCCTGGGCAGGGGATACAACCGTCGGGAGGTGGATCATGATCCCACTGCCCACGCAGAGGTGCTTGCCATCCGGCAGGCGGCTTTGGCGATCGGCAGCTGGCGGCTGTCCGGATGCACCCTGTATGTGACCCTGGAGCCGTGTCCCATGTGCTGTGGCACCATCATCAACGCCCGGGTGCGCCGGGTGGTGTTTGGCGCCTATGACAGCAAGGCTGGTTCGGCGGACTCGGTGATCAACCTGTTTGCCCTGCCCTATAATCATAAGCCGGCAGTGACCGGTGGACTGCTGGAGGATGCCTGCAAGGAACAGCTTCAGAGGTTTTTCTCCGGACTGCGTGAAAAATAGCCGTATGCTTAAAAGCATACGGCTTTGTTTATGCTTCGCAGAAGGCATGTCCCACGTCAGATTGCAGATATTCCGCTGTGGTGCCGAAGAAACGCAGGGTGCTGTCCAGATGTAGGATCCGGTTGGCTTGCTTGACGGCTGCCTGGATGTCGTGGGAGATCATGATGACCGCAATGTGGTCCTCCCGATTCAGCTTCCGGATCAGCGCATAGAAATCCGCCGTTGCCACCGGATCCAGGGCGGATACCGGTTCGTCCAGCAACAGCAGTTTTCCCGTTGCGCACAGGGCTCTTGCCAACAGCACACGCTGCTGCTGCCCGCCGGACAGGGCACGGAAGCTGCGGCGGCGCAACTCCGTAAGCTCCAGGCGTTCCATGATCCCATCCGCCCGTTTTCGTGCCGCTGCATTGTAAAAGGGGAGCATGCCGCACCGATTCAGCAATCCGGAGCGCACCACCTCCTCCACGCTGGTGGGGAATTCCCGCTGTACAGCGGTTTGCTGGGGCAGATAGCCGATCTCTTGCCGGCGGAGTCCATCCCCGAAAATTACGTTTCCCCCAGCCAGGGGTTTGAGTCCCAGAAGTCCCCGCATCAGAGTGCTTTTGCCGGAGCCATTTTCCCCGACAATGCAAAGGTAGTCCCCGGGATCCACAAAAAAGGAGATATCGTTGACGACATTCCTGCCGTCATACTGCATGGTGATATGCTCACAGCTGAGCAGGTGCATGATAGGCTTCCTCCAAACTGAAAATGATTTTCATTTCTAGTATACACATATTTTGCAGGCTTGTCAAGGGAGGGGCAACAAAAAAGGAGCGGATGAAATATCCGCTCCTGGTGATATTTGCTTGATTTAAGCGTACTTTGCAGTAGAAACCGGAACACCAACGCCCATGGTAGAGGACAGGGTGCAGGACTTTACGTAGGTACCCTTGGTTGCAGCCGGTTTAGCCTTTGCAATTGCGTCCATCAGAGTGTTGAAGTTCTCGTTGAGCTTATCAGCACCGAAGGAAGCCTTGCCGATGGGGCAGTGGATGATGTTGGTCTTGTCCAGACGGTACTCGATCTTACCAGCCTTTGCTTCGGTGATTGCCTTGGCAACGTCCGGTGTAACAGTACCAGCCTTCGGGTTCGGCATCAGGCCACGGGGACCGAGCACCTTACCGAGACGGCCTACCAGACCCATCATGTCGGGAGAAGCGATGACAACATCGAAGTCCATCCAGTTTTCCTTGGTAATCTTGTCAACCAGATCCTGACCGCCAACGAATTCAGCGCCTGCTGCCTTTGCAGCCTCATACTTGTCTTCCTTGCAGAATACGCATACACGTACCTTCTTACCGGTACCGTTGGGCAGAACAACTGCGCCACGAACCTGCTGATCAGCGTGACGGGAGTCTACGCCGAGACGTACATGGATCTCGATGGTCTCATCAAACTTTGCCTTTGCGTTCGCACATACCAGAGCCAGTGCCTCAGCGGACTCGTACTGCTTGGATGTATCGATCGCCTTTTTGCTGTCGATATATTTCTTGCCGTGTTTCATTCTATTTTCCTCCTAATAATAGTGGTGATACCGGATGCTTATAGCGTGTCCGGTTAGCGGAAAGATTTCCTCCCACCGTTCAGAAGTCAGGAATCAGCGCACGCAGCACTGCATCATGCCTCTGGTCTTAGTCAACAACAACGATACCCATGGAACGAGCGGTGCCTGCGATCATGCTCATAGCAGCCTCCAGGGAGCCTGCGTTCAGGTCAGCCATCTTGGTTTCAGCAATCTTCTGAATCTGTTCCTTGGTGATGTTTGCAACCTTTGTCTTGTTGGGAACGCCGGAAGCAGTTTCAATGCCGCATGCCTTCTTGATCAGAACAGCAGCCGGCGGAGTCTTTGTGATGAAGGAGAAAGAACGGTCTGCATAAACGGTGATCACAACCGGGATGATCATGCCGATATCGTTCTTTGTACGCTCGTTGAATTCCTTGGTGAAGGACATAATGTTTACACCGTGCTGACCCAGAGCAGGACCAACCGGCGGAGCAGGTGTTGCCTTACCTGCGGGGATCTGCAATTTGATGTAGCCAGTAACCTTTTGTGCCATGCTTAACGCACCTCCATAAATTGTGGTGAATGCGAGATGAGCTTGATTTCATCTCTCCCACTTTTGGCTTGTCGCCATTTGTTTCATCTTGTGAGCAATGCTCAGTCATCCAGCTTGATTACCTGGTTGAGTGCCAGAGTAGCGGGGGTTTCCCGCCCGAACATGGAGATCATCACGTCTACAGTCTGATCCTCCAGGTTGATGCTCTGTACGATGCCTACGAAGCCGTCCATTGCGGTGCCGGAGACCTTGACGCTGTCTCCTACAGCAAAGTTGACCTGTACGGTGGAGCCGGTCTCTACCCCAAGGGCAGCCACTTCCTTTTCCGTCAGGGGCGTAGGCTCGGATGCGGGGCCGACAAAGCCGGTCACGCCTCTGGTGTTGCGGACAACGTACCAGGAATCGTCTGTGTAAACCATCTTCAGCAGAACGTAGCCCGGATAGGTCTTGCGCTCTACTTCCTTGGTTTTACCGTCGGTAATCTCAGTTACCTTTTCGGTCGGAACCTTCACCTCAAGGATCAGATCATGCAGCTTTCTGTTTTCCACGACCTTTTCGATATCCTGTGCTACTTTGTTTTCATAGCCGGAGTAGGTGTGGATCACATACCACTTTGCAGCCTCTGCCATTTTGCATCCTCCTTAAATTTCAGTTCCAGTTCAGTCGGGTCAGCCATGCAAAGCCAGTTCAAACAGCTTCAGCAGCCCTGCGTCCAGACCGCCCACGAACAGCGCCGTCAGAAGCATGGTCACGAGAACCACAACGGTGTTGTCGAATACGGTTTTCCGGGTGGGCCAGGAAACCTTTTTGAATTCGCTTTTCAGGTCACGGAACCACTTGGCAATGCCTTTAAAGAAGCGCTTGAACCGACCGTCGCCGGAGGCCTTCTTTTCCTTTTCTTCCTTTGCCATGCCGTACCCTCCGTTACTTTGTTTCTCTGTGCAAGGTATGCTTCTTGCAGAACTTGCAGTGTTTGTTCATCTCAATACGTTCCGGATCGTTCTTCTTGTTCTTCTTGGAAACGTAGTTGCGCTGCTTGCACTCGGTGCAAGCCAAAGTCACCTTAACTCTCATATCGGCACCTCCTATTATTACTGTCTTCCGTGGGGAAGACGTGTTTGCCTCCCTCAGTTCAGAGCGGCTGCCGGGCGGCGTGATCCGTTTCCGGGCACAAAAATAAAACCTCTGAAAGAGGTAATACAAGTATACCATATTTCCTTGTCCAAAGTCAAGGGTTTTTTGAAATTTCCCGGACAGGTTCTATTTTCTGCCGGGGAATACTATATATATTATAGGCACACTGAAGGCATGCTCCCATCCGGCAGAGGAACTTTGCGCTTTTTTCTGTGAAAATGCAAAAAAATACTTGCGCTGTTTTGTGAAGTATGCTATAATATTATGTCACATAAAATAAAAACTGTCAAGCCCGGCGAGACGGAGCGGGCAGTTTGACGAACAAAGGAGTAGGTTATGTCTAAAATCAGAGTAGCAGTCGTTTTCGGCGGCGTGTCCAGCGAACATGATGTTTCACTGGTTTCGGCGACAAACGTCATTGAAAATATTCCACAGGATAAATACGAGGTTATGTGCATCGGCATCACCAAAAAGGGACGCTGGCTGTACTATCCCGGCGATACCGCCGCCATTGCCTCCGGCGAGTGGGAGCGGGATCCCGACTGTATTTCCGCAGTGCTCTCTCCGGATCCCCTTCACGGCGGTTTCCTGCTGATCGAAAACGGTGAGGCTACCGTCCGGAAGGTGGACGTGGTATTCCCGGTGCTGCACGGCAAGAACGGGGAGGACGGCACCATCCAGGGGCTGATGGATCTGGCACGGATCCCTTATGTGGGCTGCGGTTTGCTGGCGTCCGCCTCCTGTATGGATAAGGTGCACACCCACACGGTGCTGGATTACAACAAGATCCGGACTGCACGGTGGCGCATGATCGGGCAGCGTGACCTGAACCGGCTGGATGCCTGCTGTGCACAGATCGGAGAAGAACTGGGCTACCCTCTGTTCGTAAAGCCCGCCAACTGCGGCAGTTCCATCGGCATCAACAAGGCAACGGATGCGGAAACTCTGAAGGATGCGGTCAAGATCGCCTTCAGTCATGACAATAAGGTGGTCATCGAGGAGTTTATCCAGGGCAAGGAGCTGGAGGTTGCGGTATTCGGCTACGACAACCCCTTTGCATCCTTTGTGGGAGAGATCGAGCCCTGCAACGACTTTTACGATTATGAGGCAAAGTATATTCTGGGCACCTCCAAGCTGTACATTCCTGCCCGGATCGACGCAGACAGCGAAAAGGAGATCCGGGAAACCGCAGTGGCTGCATACAAGGCGCTGGGCTGCAAGGGGCTGTCCCGGGTGGACTTCTTCCTCAAGCAGGACGGCACGGTGATCCTCAACGAGATCAACACCATGCCGGGCTTTACACCCATCAGCATGTACCCCAAGCTGATGGAGAATCTGGGCATGAGCTACAGCTATCTGATCGACAAGCTGCTGGAGCAGGCCATTGAGAATGCGGATCGTACCTATTGATCCCGTTCCATTAAATCTGGAAGGAGAGCGGCTGTGATCTGTGGATGCAGCCGGTGATTGGAACATGAACAACGACGCAATCGGCGTATTCGACTCAGGCATCGGCGGTCTGACGGCTGTCAAAGCCCTGCGGGCACTGATGCCCAACGAGAACATTATCTATTTCGGCGACACTGCCCGGATCCCTTACGGCAGCCGGAGCCGGGAAACCGTATTGAAATACGCAAATGAGGATATTGCATTTTTGCGGAAATTCCCCATTAAGATGATCATTGCCGCCTGCGGCACGGTCAGCACCATTCTGGGCACCAAGTCTCCTGTGACGGATATGCCCTTTACCGGGGTGCTGCTGCCCTCGGTGCAGGCTGCCTGCGGCGCCACCCGGAACGGGCGCATCGGCGTCATCGGCACCCCTGCCACCATTCGCAGCGGCAGTTACGCCAAGGCCATCAAGACCATCAACCCCCATGCCTTTGTGGTGGGCAATGCCTGCCCCCTGTTTGTGCATCTGGTGGAAAACGGCTACACGGATCGGGATAACCCGGTGACCCGGATGGTGGCGGAGGAATATCTGACCCCCATCAAGCAAGAAGGGGTGGATACTCTGATTCTGGGCTGTACCCATTATCCGGTGATCCGGGATCTGATTGCGGATATTATGGGGCCGGACGTGACGCTGATCTCCTCCGGGGAGGAGGCTGCAAAGTTTGCAAATCTCTGCCTGTTGGAGCATGACCTGCTGACGGATCGGGAAACCCTCGGTACCTGCACCTTCTACGTCAGCGACAGCGTGGCATTGTTTGAGGAAAACGCAAAGCATTTTCTGAAGGAAGGCGTGGATGGCAAGGTGCTGTTTGCCTCCCTGGATGATACGCCGTCGTAACGGCACAAAGATTGTGAGAAAACTATGGATGTTATGATCGATATGACCAGCGTGCAGATCGTCAACGAGGATCGCACGGTGACAGAGCTTGTGACAGAGGGTGTCTACCGGATGGAGGGGGATACCGTCCACATCAGCTATGAGGATTCTGAAGCCACGGGCTTTGAGGGCTCCGTCACGGAGGTGGAGGTGCAAGGAGAGCGGCTTGCGTCCATCCGGCGCAGCGGCACTGCCACCTCCAATCTGGTCATTGAAACCAATAAAAAGCACTATTGTCACTATGCCATGCCCTTTGGGGAAATGGTGATCGGGGTATACACCCACGCAATCCGGAACCGGTTGACCCCGGAGGGGGGAGAGCTGTTCCTGCGGTATACCATTGATATGAACGGCAGTTACCTGTCGGACAATGAGATCAGGCTTTCCGTGCGGAAGGCATAAGGCAGCGCCTGCGGGCTGTGGAAGATAAAAGGAGCGTTGAAACAATGGCAAATCTGATTAAACAGGCATCGGATCAGCTGCGGGAGATCCTGCTGGGATCCATGGGCAGACTGGTGGCATCCGGAGCGGTGCCTCCGGAGCCGGTAAGTGACTTCAAGATCGAGATTCCGGCGGACAAGTCCCACGGGGATTTTGCGACCAATGCGGCGATGGTTTGCGCCAAGCCCTTCCGGATGGCGCCCCGTGCCATTGCGGAGAAGATCCTGGGAGAACTGGTGCTGGAGGGTACCTACTTCGACCGGGCGGAGATCGCTGGTCCCGGCTTCATCAACTTCTTTCTGAGCCCCCGGTGGTTTGCCCAGGTGGTGAACACGGTGCTGGAGGAAACCGGCACCTACGGCAGAACCGATACCGGAGAGGGCAAGCGGGTGCTGGTGGAGTTCGTTTCCGCAAACCCCACCGGTCCCATGCATGTGGGCAACGCAAGAGGCGGCGCCATCGGGGACTGCCTGGCAAGCCTGCTGGACTGGGCTGGCTATCAGGTAGAGCGGGAGTTCTACATCAACGACGCCGGCAATCAGATCGAAAAGTTTGCCACATCCCTGGAGGTGCGCTATTTGCAGCTGTACCGGGATGGGGTGGAGCTGCCGGAGGACGCTTATCAGGGCATGGACATTGTGGAGCATGCAAAGGCGTTTGCGGCGGAAAACGGCGACCGGTATGTGGATGCTGATGCCAAGACACGTCGGGATGCCCTGGTGGCGTATGCCCTGCCTAAGAATATTGAAGGGCTGAAGCGGGATCTGGGCAAGTACCGGATCCAGTATGACACCTGGTTCCGGGAAAGCACTCTGCATGCAGACGGCAGCGTGATGGAGATTGTCCGGAAGCTGCGGGACAGCGGTTATACTTATGAGCAGGACGGAGCCACCTGGTTCAAGGCAACGGAATTCGGGGCAGACAAGGACTTCGTGCTGGTGCGTTCCAACGGCATTCCTACTTATGTGGTTCCCGATATTGCCTACCACTACAACAAGCTGGTGACCCGGGGCTTCGACAAGGCCATTGACGTGCTGGGTGCGGATCATCACGGTTATGTGCCCCGTCTGAAGGCGGCGCTGACCGCCCTTGGGGTGGACGCTTCCAAGCTGGACGTGGTGCTGATGCAGATGGTATTCGTGATGCGGAACGGCCAGGTGGCAAAGCTGTCCAAGCGCAGCGGCAAGGCCATTACCCTGGTGACCTTGCTGGAGGAGATTCCCATTGATGCAGCCCGTTTCTTCTTCAATCTGCGGGAGGCGAATTCCCACTTTGAGTTTGATCTGGATCTGGCAGTGGAGAAATCCTCCCAGAACCCGGTTTATTATGTACAGTATGCCCACGCCCGGATTTGCAGTCTGCTGCGGAATCTGGCAGAGGAGGGGATTCAGCCGACAGAAATGACCGGGGAGCTGATGCAGCAGTTTACACAGCCCCAGGAGATCGAGCTGATCCGGTACATTGCCATGCTGCCCCAGGAGATCGACACGGCAGCAAAGCACTACGATCCTTCCAGGATCACCAAGTATACCGTGGAGCTGGCGACCCTGTTCCACAAGTTCTACGATGCATGCACCGTAAAGAATGCGGAGCCTCAGTTGCGGGCAGCACGGCTTGCCCTTTGTGCAGCTACCCGGCAGGCACTTGCCAATGCACTGACCATGCTGAAAATTACCTGCCCGGAGAAAATGTGACAGTTTGCAGTCAATTTATTGCAGATTGGTTACAAAAAAGTATCAGGAAAAACGGGGAATTATGGCGAAAAAACGCCGTTTTTGAATGCGAATCGTAACATGTCAGCGGAAAGTTCACAATTTGTTAACAAATACGGCTCGAAAATGTGTTACAATCTGTAATATATTCGAGTGAAGCAAACCGGCATGTGCGAAATTTATGAAAAAGAAAGGGTTTCAAAATTATGTCGAACAGGTTATTTCAAGGGCTGGTTCACCAGATGCGCGATACCATTGACGCTGTGATTGGCGTTGTGGATGATACTGCAACCATCATCGCCTGCAGCGACCTGACGAAGATCGGCACCACAAATGAGTTTGTTTCGCTGGATTTGAGCGACTCCCACGAGATCTTCATCCGGGACGGCTACACCTACAAGCCCTTTGGCTCCCGGGTGACGCCGGATTACGCCGTATTCGTGGAGGGCGTGGACGAAAACGCTGCCAAGTATGCAAGCATCATGGCAATCACCCTTTCCAACATCAAGCAGTATTACGACGAAAAGTACGACCGGAACAACTTCATCAAGAACGTGGTGCTGGACAATGTGCTGCCGGGAGATATTGTGATCAAGGCACGGGAGCTGCATTTCAATTCCGAGATCAGCCGGGTAGTGCTGTTGATCCGCATCGTTTCCGCCAATGACATTTCCGCTTATGATGTCATCCAGAATCTGTTTCCGGACAAGAGCAAGGACTTTGTATTCAACATTACCGAAACCGACATCGTGCTGGTCAAGGAAATCAAGAATACGGTGGACTCCAAGGATCTGGAAAAGCTCGCCCGTTCCATTGCGGATACCCTCAGCAGCGAGTTCTACACCCGTGTGAATGTGGGCATCGGTACCGTGGTTGTGGGCGTAAAGGATCTGGCTCGTTCCTTTAAGGAAGCCCAGATGGCGCTGGAAGTGGGCAAGGTATTTGACACGGACAGAGTCATTGTAAGCTACGACAATCTGGGCATTGCCCGTCTGATTTATCATTTGCCCACCACTTTGTGCGAAACATTCCTGCACGAGGTGTTCAAGCGGGGCAGCATTGAATCTCTGGATCATGAGACACTGTTTACCATCCAGCGGTTCTTTGAAAACAATCTGAACGTGTCCGAAACCTCAAGAAAGCTGTTCGTACACCGGAATACCCTGGTGTACCGGCTGGAGAAGATCAAGAAACTGACAGGTCTGGATCTTCGTGAATTTGACCATGCGATCATCTTCAAGATCGCCCTGATGGTCAAGAAATATTTGTCGGCAAATCCCGTTAAATTCTAAAGCTCTATTTGCCCGACGCATTCGTGTTGGGCAATTTTCTTAGGATAGCATCGCACAGAACCTGTGCAGGGCTGCTTGCAGGGATTCTTTGTTCTCCGCATCCTGCGGGAAGGACAAGCCGGCTGCCGAAAGAATAAGGAAGGTGTATTTGTGGTAGAGTTGAAGAATGTTTCCGTTACCTATCAAACGACAGGTATTCAGGCGCTCAACAATATCAGTCTGAAGGTCAACGACGGCGAATTTGCGTTCGTGGTCGGTTCCTCCGGTGCCGGAAAAAGTACGCTCATCAAGCTGCTTCTGAAGGAGATCAACGCCACAAGCGGCGTGGTCACCGTCAACGGCTATAATCTGACCAATCTCAAGCGCCGGCGTGTGCCGGAATTTCGCCGTACCATCGGGGTGGTATTCCAGGATTTCCGCCTCATTGAAACCATGACTGTGTATGAAAACATTGCCTTTGTGCTGCGGGTCATTGATGCCCCCAGAAAGTACATACGCAAGCGTGTACCCTATGTGATCAGCCTGGTAGGACTTCAGGACAAGGCGTCCTCCTATCCCAGGGAGCTGTCCGGCGGCGAGCAGCAGCGTGTTGCACTTGCCCGGGCGCTGGTAAATGACCCGGCGCTTATTATTGCGGACGAGCCTACGGGCAACATTGATCCGGAACTGTCTTATGAAATGGTGGAGCTGCTGCAGGGGATCAACGAATGCGGCACGACAGTTCTGATGGTCACCCACGCCCACGAGCTGGTGCGGCATTTCGGCGGCCGTATCATCAACATCAATTCCGGCTCCATCATCTTCGATGAGGTGGTAGGAGGCAATTATGAAGCTTAGCGGCGTAAGATATCTGATCAAGCAGGGCGTGGACAACGTCTGGAAGAACCGGGTCATGGCGTTTGCTTCCTTTTGTGTGCTGCTGGTATCCCTGCTGCTGGTAGGCATCTCCTGCCTGTTCTTTTTGAATTTAAATTCCATTATCGGTGGAATTGAAGATAAAAACGAAGTGATCATTTACATCAAAGACAATACCTCCGATCAGCAGATCCAGGAGATGGGCAAGAAACTGGAACAGATGGACAATGTGTCCAGCGTGTCCTTCTACTCCAAGGAGGACGCCTATGCGGATCTGAAGTCGGATATGATGGAGTATGAAGTGCTGTTTGAATCTCTGGGAGATGACAACCCCCTGCCGGATGCTTACCGGATCCGGGTGACGGATATTTCCCGGCTTTCCGATACCCTGAGCACCCTGAACAGCATGCAGGATGTGGATCGGATCCGTGCTCCCTATGACTTTGTCAATGTGCTGACCGGTCTGCGGCGGATCGTTTCCGTTGTGGCGCTTGCGGTTGTGGTAGCCCTGGTGATCGTGTCCATGGTCATCATCTCCAACACTACTCGTGCCAGCGTGTTTGCCCGCCGGCGGGAGATCAGCATTATGAAATACGTTGGCGCAACCAATGCCTTCATCCGGCTTCCCTTCTTTGTAGAGGGCATGCTCACCGGTCTGATGGCAGGGGCGGTGGCAACCATTATCACCTGGTTTTCATATGATTCCCTAGTGGATCTGCTGAAGGCAGATACGGATATTCTGAGCATCATTGGCGTAGGCAGCATCATCACCTACAACGACGTGGCATTGCCTGTGACCCTGGCATATCTGGGGGCTGGCGCACTGGTAGGCGCCATCGGCAGTGTAATTTCCACAAGAAAACATCTGAAGGTATAAGGAGGGAATGTCCGTTCGGGACACACATATGCAAAAGAGCAAGAAGAAGCATGATTGGGTCAAGCGGCTCAAGGCACTGACCGTCTGCGGGGCGGTTGCATTTGGCGTATTGACCTGTACACAGCAGTTCGGGGATATGCCTGCAAGCGCAAAGACCATTTCCCAGCTGGAGCAGGAAATCAAGGAAAACAACCAGAAGATCCAGGAGCAGCAGCAAAAGCTGGATGCTCTGAAACAGGACATGAACAAGCAGCAGGAGGCTGAGGTTGCCCTCCAGGAGCAGATCCAGACCATCAACGAGAAGATCTCCCTGGTGGATGTGCAGCTGACTACCATCAATCAGCAGATCGAGGATACCCAGGGGGAGATCGACACCCTGGAGGAGGACATTGCCCAGCAGCAGATTGACATTGACCAGGGGCTGGACAGCTTCAAGAAGCGGCTGCGTGCCATGTATGTGACCGGCAATGACAGTCTGGCATCCGCATTGGTAGGATCCACGGACTTTTACGATATGCTGTCCAAGATGGATCTGATCGCCAGGGTGGCAGATCACGATGACAAGCTGGTAACAGGTCTGATGGACCAGATGGAGCAGCTGAAGAGCAGTAAGGAGCAGCTGGTTTCCAAGCAGAATGAGCAGGAGCTGCAGAAGGTGGAGCAGGAAAAGATCCGTGCGGATTACAGCGATTCCATCCAGGAGCTGAATACGAAGGTGCAGCAGACCAAGGCTGCACAGGCAGAATTACAGGAAGAAGCGGACGCTGCAAACAAGGACATCAACGCCTATAAGGCTGAGAATGCTTCCAAGGAAAAGGAGCAGGATCAGATCATGGCGGAGATCAAGCGGCAGCAGGCTCTGGAGACCAAGCAGAACAATTCCCAGACCACCACCGTGACCAAGCCGGACACCACCTATTCCGGTGGGCGCTTTGCATGGCCGGTGCCGGGACACTACTTTATCTCCAGTCCTTATGGTAATCGTTGGGGGAAAATGCACCAGGGTATTGACATTGCCAGCGGCGGCTCCAGTATCAGCGGCGCTGCAACAGTGGCAGTAGCCAGCGGTACTGTGACGCTGGTCAAAACTGGCTGTACCCATAACTACAAAAAGACCAGAAGCTGCGGCTGCAACGGTGGCTACGGCAACTATGTAGTAGTGACCCACGCAGACGGCTACTCCACCCTGTATGCACATCTGGCATCCGTCAGCGTATCCTACGGACAGACAGTTTCCACCGGCACTGTGCTGGGTACGGTGGGATCCACCGGCTGGTCCACCGGGTTCCACCTGCACTTCGGTGTGATGAAGAACGGTTCCTTTGTGAATCCGGCACCCTATCTCGGTATATAATCTATCTGCACGGGGCAATCTGTAACAGGGTTGTTCCGTGCATTTATGCAATGTTTGGAAAGGAGCAGGATGCGGTGCATCCGACTATGCTATGAACAAAAAGATCAGCCTGGGACTGACCATCAGTCTGGTGGCGCTGGCCTGTGCATTGACCTTTATCCTGACCTCTGCCTATAATCTGCACCATTTTAACCAGAAGGTTTCCAGTGTGGAAAATATGGCGGATACCTATAACCGGCTCAGTGAGCTGGATGGTCTGGTGCGGGAGAACTACTACAAGGAGATCGATGAGGAGAGCTTGTCCGATGGCATTCTGAAGGGCTATGTCAGCGGTCTGAACGATCCCTACTCCCGGTACATGACCGCCAAGGAGCTGGAGACCTCTCAGGAAAATGACAAGGGTGTCCTGGTGGGCATCGGCGTTACCGTCACCAAGGACGAAAGCGGGTATATTTTCATCGATTCCGTCACGGCCGATACCCCGGCTGCCCAGTCGGAGCTTGCGGCCGGAGATATCATTGTTGCCATCAACGGCACGGATGTGCTGGAGCTTGGCTATGAGCAGGCAGTGGAGCAGATCAAGGGCAAGGAGGGTACCACCTTAAAGCTGACAGTGCGCCGGGGAGGCGTGGATCAGGATTATGAGCTGGTACGCAGAACCATCCAGGTCAAGACCGCCTACGGAGAGATGCTGGAGGGTAAGATCGGCTATATCCGTATTTCCGGCTTTAAGGAATCCACGGTGGAGCAGTTCAACGAGGCGCTGCAAAACCTGCTGAACGATGGGGCGGTTGCTCTGGCCTTTGACGTGCGGGGCAATCACGGGGGATTGGTGACCTCCGTCGGAGAGTGCCTGGATCCCTTGTTACCGGAGGGAGATGTGGCATTTGCCACCTACCGGGACGGCAGGGAGGAAGTACTGATCCGTTCAGATGCAAAGGAATTGAACCTACCCATGGCAGTGCTGGTGGACGGAGATACTGCCAGTGCGGCGGAGCTGTTCGCCTCTGCTTTGCGGGATTTTGAAAAGGCAAAGCTGTACGGGGTTACCACCTATGGCAAGGGGGTCATGCAGAACACCATTTCTCTGGACGATGGGGGCGGATTGACCATTACAGTGGCTACCTATCGGACTGCCCGTTCTGCATGCTACCAGGGGATCGGCCTGATTCCGGATGAAACCGTGGAGCTGCCGGAGGATGCACCTGCTCTGGATGAACGGAGCCATGATGCGGATCCTCAGCTGCAAAAGGCACTGACGGCGCTGCAGGGCGGTGCATAAGCATGATTTGACGCAGGGTATTCCTGGTGGGATATCCTGCGTTTGGCGTATCTGCCTGCCTTATATCAACAGCAGCACCGTCAGCAGCGTTACCCCCGGCACGCCCAGCAGCAGGGAGATGCCCCCCGTAAAGCAGTTCAAGGGCATCTCCACCCCGAAGCGTCCGCCGTACAGATGCATCAGAGTCAGGGCTGCCGCACCGGTGAGCATGCCCAGCAGGGCGGAGCGCAGGGGGCGCTTTCGGCTCAGATAGCACCGGAGCATCCCAAGTCCGGCGATGAGCCAGATGCCGCAGAAGATCCATTCCGTTTTCAACATAGTCGTCTCCTTACATCAATACATATCCCAGCGCCGCCAGCAGTTTGATGTCGGCGCCCTCTTTTGCTAGCAGGAACAGCAGTCCCAGGATCAGCGCCCGTTCCGGGTTCAGTGTTCCCAGCAGATCCTGTAAGGGCTGTATAGGGTTCTGTATGCTTTTTGCGGTTGGGGGAGGGGGTGCAGGCTTCGGAGGGGGTGGTGCTTGTACCCCGCCGGTTGTTGTCTGAGGTCCCTGCCGCCGCATTTCCTGTGCCCGGCGCATGGCATCCTGCCGCATCATATTGCGTTCTGTATTGCTGAGCCCTGCCACATGTGCTTCCCCCTTTTATTTCATGGCCGCATTTCACAAGCGCTGCCTTAGATCAGATCCTGGAGCAGTCCGCTTTCCTTCAGAATGCTCCACATGGTATACAGCCGCAGCAGCTTGACTGCCCGGTCGATGCGCTGTTGTCGCTCCTGGCTCACATGGGGCCGCAGCGCCAGCAGCAGGGCGGCGTTTTTGTCCTCCTGCTGACTGCTGAACAGACCCTGCAATTGCAGCAGCTTGCTAAAGTCAAAGCCGGCTGCTTCCTGCCCATCCTCTGCCGGAGGAGGACTGTCCCCGGGGGTATGCTCGGGTGCCCCGTTCATTTCACTGCGGAACATGGCGGCAAGCTCGTTGAGCTGCTGCATGCTTTGCTCGTCGGAGAGTACCTCCTGCATTTTTTTCATCAGATCATCCATGGCGTCCCTCCGTACAGAGCCTCCTTTTTGACAGCATCCAAGGGCAATGCCCCACAGGCTTTGTGGGGTGTTGTCTTATTTTCCGCCGGTCAGTTTTTTATACAGTGCCTGCGCCTGGGCAGAGGACATGAGCTTTTCGATCAGCTTCGGGTTCTGCATGGCCTGCTGGAATTTGGCAGCCTCGCCCGGATTCATGCGCTGAATGGCACTGTCAAATTTCCCTGCCTCCAGCTGTGCCCGCAGCTCCTCCGGGGGGATCCCCAGCTTGCTGCTGACTGCTTTGAGCAGAGGCTCTGCATTGGAGGACTGGAGTTTATCCTTGATATCCATGTACACGCTTCCTTTCTTCCAACCAAGTGGATTTGCCGGAATTACTTGTATTTATAGCATAGATATGCTATAATCGAAACAAATAGAAGTGGGAGGTTCCATCATGCGCTTGATTGTACTGTCGGATTCACACCGGAACTATGATGCCCTGCGTCGGGTTTTTTGCCGCCATATGGATGCAGATCTGTTCATCCACCTGGGGGATGGGGAGGAGGAACTGGATCTGCTGCTGACCCAGTTCCCGGATCTGTCCGCCCGAACCTGGCATGTAAAAGGGAACTGCGATTACGACAGCATGAGCCTGCCGGTGCTGACCCTGGGGCTGGAGCACAGCCATCGGCTGGTAGCCACCCACGGGCACAATTACGGCGTCAACAGCTCCCTGGAGCATCTCAAGGCACTGGCACGTCAGAACGATGCGGATCTGGCACTGTTCGGACATACGCATGTCCGCTGCGCCCGGTATGAGGATGGGTTGTATCTGCTCAATCCCGGCAGCGTCAGCTGTCCCCGGGACGGCATGCCCCCCTCCTATGGCATCGTGGACGTGACCGAACAGGGGATTCTCACCAACATTGTGCCGGTAACCCCTCGCCCCTAGTGCATCCTATGCGGCAAAGGGGCGCCGGGTGCTGCGTCCGATCAAACTTTATGCGAAATCACCAAAAATATTTTGGAATTGGCTCTTCCATTATGAGGCAATTCGTGGTATAATCATCATTGGAGGAACTTATGGTCAAAAAGAACCTGCTTCTGATCCAGGAGGACGGCAAACGACAGTATCTGCGGATGTTTCTGCTGGGCTTTTTCACCTTGCTTGTGGTACTGCTGCCCATTGTGATCTTCAACAAGGGGTATTTCATCTACTACGGGGATTTCAATTCCCAGCAGATCCCGTTTTATCACCTCGCCCATGACGCAGTGCGCAGCGGTCAGCTGGGCTGGAACTGGCAGACGGATCTGGGGGCAAACTTTATCGGCTCCTACTCCTTCTACCTGCTGGGCAGTCCCTTCTTCTGGCTGACCATACCCTTCCCCAGCGGCGCAGTACCCTATCTGATACCCTGGCTGCTCTGCCTCAAGCACGGCATGGCGACTATGACCGGGTATGCCTATATCCGCCGCTTTGTGCGCAGTCCCCGTGCCGCCGCCATCGGTGCCATGCTCTACGCCTTTTCCGGCTTCCAGGCATACAACATTTTCTTCAACCACTTCCAGGATGTGACCGCTTTTTTCCCGTTGCTGCTGATTGCCCTGGAGGAACGGGTGAACAACAACCGCCGGGGGGTATTTGCTCTTGCGGTGGCACTGATGGCAATGCTCAATTACTTCTTCTTTGCCGGCCAGGTCGTATTCGTGCTGGTCTACTTTCTGTTTCGCTGCACCTGTAAGGATTTTCACATCACCCGGCGAAAGTTCTTCAGCATCGCCCTGGAGTCTATCATTGGCGTGTTGCTGTCGGCAGTGCTGCTGCTGCCCTCCTGTCTGACCATTCTGGAGAATAACCGGGTGACAGAGCGGCTGTACGGCATGAACATGGTGGCATACTCCGACCGTACCCGGATCATCCGGATTATCCAGAGCTTCTTTATGATCCCGGATGTACCGGCACGACCCAATCTGTTCAGCACGGACAGCGCCAAGTGGGCGTCCATTGGCGGCTATCTGCCCCTGTTCGGCATGACCGGCGTCATCGGCTTTCTGGGTACCCGGAAAAAGCACTGGGCTACCCGGCTCACTCTGTTCTGCACGTTCTGCGCCTTCATTCCCATTTTCAATTCCGCCTTCTATGCCTTTAATGGCTCCTACTATGCAAGATGGTTCTATATGCCCATCCTGATCATGGCAATGATGACTGCCATTGCCCTGGACGATGTACAGATTTCTCTGAAGCAGGGCATCTGGATCAGCGGCGGCGTGCTGCTGTTCTGCCTGGCGGCATGTTTTATCCCCATCAAGGACGGGGAGGACATTAAATGGTTTGACTTTGCAAATTACCCCATCTACTTTGTGCTGATCCTGGCGCTGTGTGTGCTGAATCTGTGCGGGGTGGTCTGGCTTGCGGTATGCCGGAGGCGGGGAGAGCCGGTGCTGCGCCGGGCTATGGCGCTGACCATCGGGGCGTGCGTGCTCTGCACCGCCTCCGTGGTGTACTTCGGGGTTTCCTTAGGTCCCATCCCCCGTACCTACGCCCGGATCGGCATCGAGGGCGGCGAGAAGATTTCTCTGCCGGATCCCCGGGAGCAGTTTTACCGGATCGACATTTCGGAGGATTACGACAACTACCCCATGTTCTGGGGCTGTTCCAATATGCGTGCCTTTCAGAGCGTAGTGCCGGTTTCTATTATGGAATTTTACGACCAGGTCGGGGTCACCCGGGATGTGGCATCCCGTGCCTCCATTGAGCACTACACCCTTCGGGGGCTGTTCTCCGTCCGGTATTACTTTGACAAGGTGAATAACTCCAAGAAGGATGAATATTCCTTCGACTGCGGCCTGCCCGGGTTTGAATATGTGGGGATACAGAACGAATTCTATGTATACGAGAATCAGTACCACATCCCCATGGGCTTTACCTATGACAGCTATGTGTCCCAGGAGGATGTGGAGGGCAGATCCGGCATGAGCTGTGAAAAGGTGCTGATCAACTCCATTGTGCTGAACCAGGAGCAGATTCAAAAGTACGGCAGCCTGATGAAGCCAGTGCTTCAGAACAATGCCTATGGGTTGACGGAGGAACGATATCTGGAAGCCTGCCGGGAACGGGCGGAGCATGCCTGCGACAGCTTTCGGTATGATTCCAGCGGCTTTACCGGCACCATCACCATGGAGCAGCCCAATCTGGTGTTCTTCAGCGTGCCCTATGAGGCAGGATGGAGCGCCACGGTCAACGGGCAGCCGGTGGATGTGGAACGGGTCAGCTACGGCTTTATGGCAGTGGAAGCCCAGGCGGGGGACAATGTGATTGTCTTTACCTATGAGACACCGGGTCTGCGGATCGGCGCATGGCTTACCGGGGCTGGGGCATTGCTGCTGGTGCTGTATCTGCTGCTGACCAGGAAGTGCCGGAAGCAGGAGGCAAAGCAGGAGTGCTTCCACACCTGCTGGTATGGATATGACTTGCAGCAGGATGTGCCTGCCGCTATGCAGTATGCGGCATATTTGTCCCGGTACGCCGGGAGATGGAACGAGGAAGGGGAGAAGTCAGAAGATGCATCTGAACGAAGAGACAATCAAAAGTGAAACCGTATTTGAGGGGAAGATCCTCTATGTGACCCGGGACGTGGCAAAGCTGGAAAATGGCAGAGAAGCCATCCGGGATGTGATCCACCACAACGGGGGCGTATGCGTGGTGCCCCTGACGGAGCAGGGGCAGGTGCTGATGGTGCGGCAGTTCCGCTATCCGCACCACTGTGTGACCCTGGAGGTGCCCGCAGGAAAGCTGGAGCAGGGGGAGGAGCCTCTGACCTGCGGCATCCGGGAGCTATGGGAGGAAACCGGTACCAGGGCGGAATCTATGGAATATCTGGGTTCCCTGTTTCCCACGCCTGCATATGACACGGAAGTGATTCATATGTATCTTGCAAAGGGCTTGCAGGTGGGAGGCAGCCAGAAGCTGGATCCGGACGAGTTCGTGGACGTGGAGCGGATCGATCTGCGTGAGGCGGTAAATATGGTTTTGCGGAACGAGATCCAGGACGCCAAGACCCAGATCGCATTGATGAAGACCTATCTGCTGGAGCAACAAAAAAAGCAGGGAATGTAAACATTCCCTGCTGAAATTCAGAATGGATTATACAAGGGCATCGTGGGCGGATTCTTCTGCTTCAAGCAGTGCTAGATGCTGGGAGTAAGCCTCCAGAATCTGCTGCTCAAACATCTGTCGGGCGGCAGGGGAAATGGGATGTACAATATCCCGGAACACGCCGCTTTCGTCCTTTCTGCTGGGCATGGCGACGAACAATCGCTCATCCCCCTGGACGACCTTGATGTCGTGTACGGCAAGCATGTTGTCCAGCGTAACGGATACTACCGCACGCAGCCTGCCTTCTGTAATGATCTTTCGGATTTTGATGTCTGTAATTTCCATGTGTGCTACCTCCTTATGTTGTACGGATATGTCTAGCATGGTGTTACAATGTGGTGTGTATACGATGCTCCCTTGTATTCTGTATTATACACCATTTTTATGAACAATCAAAGCATCGCTTTGTGAATAAACTACAAAGGAACGAGATGGTTATTATGAATCTGAATATTTTAAATGGGAAAAAACATATTCACTTTATTGGGATCGGGGGCTCCGGTATGTATCCCCTGGCGCAGATTCTCCACAGCTGGGGCTATTATCTCACCGGGTCGGACAACAACGAAACCGAGACCCTGGAGGCTGTCCGGAAGCTGGGGATCCCGGTGATGCTTGGACAGCGGGCAGAGAATATTGCGGGGGCGGATCTGATCGTCCACACCGCAGCCATTATGGCGGACAATCCGGAGTTGATCGCTGCCAAAGCCAGCGGCGTACCGGTGCTGGAGCGCAGCGAACTGCTGGGCATCGTCACCTCCAAGTATGACAATGCCATCTGCATCTGCGGCACCCACGGAAAGACTACCACCACCTCCATGGCGGCGCAGATTCTGTTTACCGCCGGGGTGGATCTGTCCGCCTTCATCGGAGGCAAGCTGCCCTGTATCGGGGGCAGCGGCAGAGCCGGCAAAAGTGATATCATGGTATGTGAGTCCTGTGAATTTGTGGACACCTTTCTGAAGCTGTATCCGGACGTGGCAGTGATCCTGAACGTGGATGCGGACCATCTGGACTACTTCGGCACTCTGGAGAATGTGATCAAGTCCTTCCATAAGTTTGCCGAAAAGGCAAGCCGGACAGTGATCTACAACGGCAATGACTCCAACACCCGGAAGGCAGTGGAGGGCATCACCGGCAAGGAGATGATTACCTTCGGCAATACGCCGGACTGCGATTACTATGCGGCACAGGTGCAGCATGTCAGCGGTATGGAGACGCACTTCATCGCTATGCATCATGACAAGCCCATGGGGGAGATCGTGCTGCATGTAGCAGGGATCCACAACGTACTGAACGCCATGGCAGCCATTGCGGCGGCGGATCACGCAGGGGTTCCCTTTGACGCAATTCAGAAGGGGCTGTGTGAATTCCGTGGCGCAGGCAGACGCTTTGAAAAGGTCGCCCAGGTTGGGGGCATTACGGTGGTGGACGATTATGCACACCATCCGGCGGAGCTGACGGTGACGTTGAATGCGGCAAAGGAAATGGGCTATCGCCATGTGTGGGCAGTGTTCCAGCCATTTACCTTCTCCCGGACGGCTATGCTGCTGGATGATTTTGCAAAGGCTCTGTCCATTGCGGATACGGCGGTGCTGACGGATATTATGGGCTCCCGTGAGAAGAATACCTACCACATTTTCACACGGGATCTGGCGGAGAAGATTCCGGGCTGCGTCTGGTTCCCGCAGGATGAAACCGAGGAGCCGAACGATACCCGAAAGTATCACAATTTTGACCAGGTTTGCGACTATATCTGCAAGCACGCACAGCCGGGGGATCTGGTGATTACCCTGGGCTGCGGAGATGTATACAAGATCTCCCGGCGGCTTGCAAAGGAACTGCCACAGGGCTGATAACGAGGAGAGGAGCGGATTTTCCTGCATATGCGGAAAATCAGTGATGAATCATGCTGAACGATCAGGCACGTGCAGTCTATGACTATATCAGACTGCGTACCGAAACAGACATTCCGCCGTCCGTGCGGGAGATCTGCGCCGCACTTGGGATGAAATCCACTTCCACCGCACACCGTTACATCAATTTGTTGGTGGCGGATGGATACCTGGAGAAATCAGGGAATCAAAACCGGGGAATCCGGCTTGCCGGAGGTCGGCCTTTGCGGATTCCGGTGGTGTCCCGGCTGGATGGTACCCCGGAGCAGGCAGAAAGCTATGTTGCCTTTTATCCGCTGCCCCAGGGGGACACCCGGTATGTGGCATGGCGGATGCCGGATGAGACCGGCTTGGCATACGGCATACAGCCGGGGGATCTGCTGGTGATCGGTCTGGGGACACCTCCGGCGCCGGACATGCTCTTGGTGTGTGCGGCAGAGGGAGAACCGGTGCTGACACGGGACACCACAGGGTACTGTGTGGGCTTTGTGGCGGCAGTATGGCGCAGTATGCTTCCGGCACAAAAAAATTTTTCAGAACCCCTTGACAAAGCCGAGGGAACGTGATATACTCATGTCAATGGCGATGACGAAGACTGTATCGGATATCATTTTGCGCAGAGAGCCGGCGGCTGGTGTAAGCCGGTGAAAATATACCGATTGCTGATCCCTTCCGAGCTGAAACCTGAACGGTGTAAACCAAGTAGGCGTTTCCGTTTTTGCCGCGTGAAGGCAATAGGCTTGTTAGAGCCGATGAGGGGCGCAATGCGCAATTTGAGTGGTACCGCGGGAACATATCTCGTCTCAAAGAACATGATCTTTGAGACGATTTTTTTATTTGTCTCAAAGGCGAACAATCAAATGCATAGAAAGGATGAAACGCAATGGGAGCAAACATGGATCACGCAATCAAAGAGGTTGCAGAGCGTATTCGGGCTGTGCGGGAGGACGTGGGGCTTTCCGTAGAGGAAATGGCGAAGCGCACGGATGTATCCGTTGAGGAGTACAAGGCGCTGGAGGCAGGACAGAGTGACTTCAGCTTTACGTTTATTTACAAATGCGCCAAGGCATGCGGCGTGGAGATCACGGATGTGATGGAAGGCGAAAGCCCCAAGGTAACCAGCTACACTGTGACAAGAGCCGGCAAGGGGCTGCCCATCGTGCGGCGTGAGGGCTTTGCCTATTACCGTCTGGCACCCCAGTTCCGTCACAAAATCAGTGAGCCCTTCTTTGTAAAGATCCCCTATTCCGAAGAAGCAATGGACAAGCCTTTGCATATGGCATCCCACGAGGGACAGGAATTTGATATCGTGGTCAAGGGCTGCATGAAGATCTATATCGGCGACCACAGCGAGATTCTCCACCCCGGCGACAGCATCTACTACGACAGCTCCACGCCCCACGATGAGGTTGCCATCGGCGGTGAGGACTGCGAGATCTACGCCATCGTTATGAACCCCAACGGTCAGGGAGGCGTGCCGGAGTATAAGGAGCATGTGCAGACCCGTGTGCTCACCAACGTGGACAAGGCTGGGCTGGTGCATCCGGTTGCAGAAAAGTTTGTGTCCACCACTACGGATGAATTCGGGCATCTGACCGGTATTGAATACCACAACACCGACACCTTCAACTTTGGCTTTGACATCGTGGACAAGGTTGCGGAAAAGACTCCGGACAAGCTGGCAATGCTCCATGTGTCCAATGACTTTACAGAGCGCCGCTTTACCTTTGCGGATATGAAGCACTATTCCAATATGACCGCCAACTACTTCCGCTCCCTGGGCATCAAGAAGGGCGACCGGGTGATGCTGGTACTCAAGCGGCACTATCAGTTCTGGTTCTCTATCGTAGCTCTGCACAAGCTGGGTGCTATCGCAATCCCGGCAACCAACCAGCTGCTGGAGCACGATTATGTATATCGGTTTGATGCAGCAGGCGTCAGCGCCATTGTCTGCACCGGTGACGGGGATGTAACCACCCACGTTGAGGGCGCTGTCAAGCAGTGCAAGTCCGTTAAGACCCTGATCTGCACCGGCGGACCTCGTCCGGGCTGGCATGATTTCGACGGAGAGCTTCCTGCATACAGCGACAAGTTCGAGCGGACGGAGGATACCTCCTGTGGTGATGACCCGATTCTGATGTTCTTCACTTCCGGCACCACCGGCTACCCGAAGATTGCAACCCACAGCCACAAGTATGGTCTGGGGCACTTCCTGACTGCAAAGTACTGGCAGAATGTAGATCCCAATGGTCTCCACTTCACCATTTCCGACACCGGTTGGGGCAAGGCACTCTGGGGTAAGCTGTACGGTCAGTGGATGAATGAAGCACCGGTATTCACCTATGACTTTGACCGGTTCGACGCAAACAAGATCCTGCCCATGTTCGCAAAATACCACATCACCACCTTCTGCGCACCGCCCACCATGTTCCGTTTCTTCATCAAGGAGGATCTGTCCAAGTTTGATCTGTCTTCTCTGAAGTATGCGGTGGTTGCCGGTGAGGCACTGAACCCGGAGGTATACAACCGGTTCCTGGAGGCTACGGGCATCAAGCTGATGGAGGGCTTTGGTCAGACTGAAACCACCCTGTCCATTGCCAACTTCGTAGGGGATTCCAATAAGGTCGGCTCCATGGGCAGACCCAGCCCCCTGTACGACATCGATATCGTGCTGCCGGACGGCACACCTGCAAAGCCCGGTGAGACTGGTGAGATCGTGATCCGCACCGACAAGAAGGTTCCCTGCGGCTTGTATCTGGGCTATTACAACAACGAGGAAAAGACCAAGGAAGCATGGCACGATGGTGCTTATCACACCGGCGATACTGCATGGCGGGATGAGGACGGCTACTTCTGGTATGTGGGTCGTGTAGACGATCTGATCAAATCCTCCGGCTACCGGATCGGACCCTTCGAGATCGAAAGCGTTATCATGGAACTGCCCTATGTGCTGGAGTGTGCCATCACTGCTGCGCCGGACGAGATCCGTGGCCAGGTGGTAAAGGCGTCCATCGTTCTGACCAAGGGTACGGAGGCTTCTGAGGCTTTGAAGAAGGAGATCCAGAACTACGTCAAGGAGCATACCGCTCCCTACAAGTATCCGAGAATCGTAGAATTTATGGAGGAGCTGCCCAAGACCATCAGCGGCAAGATCCGCCGTGTAGCACTGCGGGAAAGCAGCGAAAAGCAGAAATAATACGGGTAATAAGAAAGCGGAGCATGTGCTCCGCTTTTTTTATTCAGGGCAAAGCCACCTGGCATGCATTGTGCAGTGCTGCCCCAAGGGCTTTGCCCTGCCAGCTGTCTGCCTGTGCCTGCGCCTTGTCGATGGCGGACAGTACCGCAATTTTCCGCATGCTCCACAGTGGGGCGATCAGCTTATTCCGATCACCGTCCCCGGTAATACGTTCGATGACGGTCTCCGGGGGCAGCACCTCCAGCTGCCGGAGGATCACGGACACATACTCCGCCTGGGACATGACGGAAAACCTGCCGGCATTATACCAGTCCGCCAGAGCCGTGCCCCGGATCACATGCAGCAGTTGTAGCTTTACTGCATCCGGATGCAGCAGCCCCACCTGCCGGGCGGATTCTACCATCTGCACAGGAGTTTCCCCCGGCAGTCCGTTGATGAGATGCACACAGGTGCGGATCCGCCGTTGGTGCAACTGCTCCATGGCATTCGCAAAGATGGAAAAGGGGTAGCCCCGGTTGATGCGCCGGGCGGTATCGTCCATACAGGTCTGCAAGCCCAGTTCCACCGTCAGATTTGTCCGGTGGGACAGCTCCTCCAGGTACGCCAGAACATCTGTGGGCAGGCAGTCGGGACGGGTGCCGATGGCCAATCCCATCACTGCCGGATGGGAAAGGGCAGGTTCGTACACCTGCCGGAGCCGTTCCACCGGGGCGTAGGTATTGGTATGCACCTGGAAATAGGCAATGACCCGTGGATCCGGATCCCTTTTCCGGATCCGGGCAAGCTCCGCTTCCAGTTGCTCCGGGATAGGCATGGCGGCAGCATGGGTGAAATAGCCGCTGCCGCCGTCGCAGAATACGCAGCCACCTGTGCCGCAGGTGCCGTCCAGATTCGGGCAGGAAAAGCCCCCGTCCAGCACAGCTTTCCAGATGCGTCTGCCGTAGGTGTGTCGGTTGTGATGGGCAAGGGTGTGATAGCGCTTATTGTCGTCAGAATAGGGGAAGGGGTTCATGGCTTGCTCCTTTGACATCAAAATGCCGTCCGCAGAGAGGGTGGACTGCGGACGGCTGGAACATTGCATATGCAATGGGGTTGTTAGTCTGTTCCGTACCGGCGTATCCGCTCCGGAACAGTGAAGGTTAGAAAGAAGTAGAGCACTTCGGCATACCGTGTAAAACTCGCCTGGCGGCTTTGCACGGCACAGATTGCGGAAACCGCTTTGCCTTGATTTCATGCTCTTAGTATACCGGCAGTTTGTGAAAGCTGTGCGAAAGCCCCATAAAAGCAGGATGAAAATCCGGCGATGCAGGACATGAAAAAGCGCCGCAGCATTCCACTGCGGCGCTTTGGATGCAAAACCGGATTAAGCCTTGCCGATGGAACCGAACAGCTCCATCTTTTCCTTTACGGTTGCCTTGATTGCTTCAAAGCCGGGAGCCAGCAGCTTTCTCGGGTCAAAGCCCTTGCCCTGCAGATCCTTGCCAGCTTCGATGTACTCTCTGGTAGCAGCCTGGAATGCAAGCTGGCACTCGGTGTTTACGTTGATCTTTGCAACGCCCAGGGAGATTGCCTTCTTGATCATGTCAGCCGGAATGCCGGTGCCGCCGTGGAGTACCAGAGGCATGTCGCCAACCTTTTCCTTTACAGCAGCCAGGGTCTCAAAGCTCAGACCAGGCCAGTTTGCAGGGTACTTGCCGTGGATATTGCCGATGCCGGCAGCCAGCATGGTAACGCCCAGGTCAGCGATTGCCTTGCACTCATCCGGATCTGCGCACTCACCGGCGCCGATGACACCATCCTCTTCGCCGCCGATGGAGCCAACCTCAGCTTCCAGGGACAGACCCAGTACGTCGCAGGTGTGAACCAGCTGTGTGGTCTTTTCAATGTTTTCAGCGATGGGGTAGTGAGAACCATCGAACATGATGGAGGAGAAGCCAGCGTTGATGCAAGCCTTTGCGCCCTCAAAAGAGCCGTGATCCAAGTGCAGCGCAACCGGAACGGTGATGTTCAGTTCCTTGAGCATGCCGTTTACCATGCCTACAACGGTACGGTAGCCGCACATATACTTACCTGCGCCCTCGGATACACCAAGGATGACAGGGGAATTTTGCTCCTGAGCGGTGAGCAGGATTGCCTTTGTCCACTCCAGATTATTGATGTTGAACTGACCGACAGCGTACTTGCCGTCTCTTGCCTTGTTGAGCATTTCCTTTGCTGAAACTAACATAGTTGTGACCTCCAAATTCATTTTCGGCTCTGTGCAGACAGAGCTGTGAAATCTTTGCTCCTTCTATTATAAACGATTCTGCGAAAAAATGCAAGTCTTTTGTCTGCATATGCTACCGCTCCAGGGTTTCCGCCTCGCTGAAGAACTTTTTCGCTGCCGCAGCTGCCCCATCCCGGCGCTCCATGTCGATCCGGTCCAGCATGGCACCGATGGTGGTGCCGCCAATGCTGCTGCGTATGCTGCCACCCAGGCTTACATACATCATTTCCCCCTGGGTGTCCAGCATCAGCAGGATCCCGTCCGTTTCTGTTCCGTACAGCTTTTCAAACAGGGCGTCCGCAGCCTCCTGGCTGGCGTCCTCGCTGGTGCATACCACAGCGGTCAGCTTCTTGCTGGTGTACAACTGCTTTGCGGTATCCTCCAGATCGGCGATATCCGCCGGATCCATGGCACCTGCCTGGTCGAATACATGGGCAGGGCATACTTCGGCAATGGTATCCAGCACAGTCTGCACCGCCTGCTGATAATCCGACACAGCCAGCATGGGGGAGATCCGGATCAGCAGCTCCGTGCGGACAGAATCTGTCAGAAATCTGCCGCAATCTCCGGACACATACAGGTAATCCTCTCCTGTGTCGTTGTTGATGAGAAACAGCATGCCGCTGCTGTCCGCCGGGTACAGGGCTTCATAGTCTGCCTGGGCGTAGGCGGCAGGCTTCTGATCCCCCAGCTTCTGCACAATGTCAATGGTCAGATTCAGATGATACTGCCTTGCGATCTTGGCGGCAGACTGGTTCAGACTGGTGCGCAGGGCTGTATCCAGTACCTTGTCCGGATCCAGGATATGCTCCGTTTCCGGATCTACCTGTCCTAAGTCATGGGTCTGTACCGGCTCCTGGGTGGCCTCCTCTGTGGGAGGCTGCGTTTCTGCGCCGGCGGTGTCCTGCTGGGGCGCATCCTGGGATGCAGCAGGGGCACTGCTTTCTTCGTTTTCCACCTTCCGGCAGCCCTGCAATCCAGCCAGCAGCATGGCGCAGAGAATGCATACAATGGCAAATCGTTTCATGTACAAGGTTCCTTTCTGTTCCGGCAGTCCGTATGGGCAACCGTGTTGTTCTGCTTCCATTATAGCACGCCGGCAGCGGGATTTCAACCGGAAAAAGGGCACAGGCATAAGGAAGCCCGCAGCATCCGTAGACACTGCGGGCAAGGAGGAAAGCAATTGTTATGGATGGACAATATCCCAGAGCATCAGCGCTTCTTTGATCTCGTCCGGGGTCAGATGGCTGCTTTCGCTGCGAAGGTACTCGTCAAAGGTTGTCGTATTGCAGCATAGCACCCGTATCAATCTTTGGCGTATCCGGGTTTTCCGGCGGCTCGCCGATCAATTGATCCATCAGGAACGGGCAGTCCGGGGACAGAAAATAGTATTCCCCGTTATAGCGCAGCATATAGTCCCCGGTGGTGCTGCCGTAGCTGGATGCGTAGGGCAGCAACAAACCGGCGGAGGGGGTCTCTTCAGCGGTTGCGGCATCCGTGATCGGAAAGTTGATGTACACCCGGTCGTGCTCCGTGCCCAGATAATAAAGGATTCCGCTGAAATCGGCGGATTCCAGGTCGGAATTCGGGGTGGGCGGCGGTGTGCATTTGTACGCTTTGAGCATTTCCATGGTGTTGGTAAAGCTGCTGCGTACCGGGATGCCGCTGGCATACAAATAGATCTCCTTTGGCTCCAGGAATTCCTGGTCGGACATATTCATCCAATCCTGCATGTAGGCGATCTTGAACTCCTGGATAAACTGCTGATAGGAGTCGGGAGCAAAGTAAGTGGCGTTTGTTTGGTTGCTGTCCTCCACCCGAAGCTCCGGTCCGAAATTGTCAAGCCGTTCGTCCAGGGTCGCCTGCATCCACGCATTGCTGCGCATAACCGGCTCCACCAGGTCAGCCCACTGCTCCGCTGTAATGGTGTAGGCGGGTGAACTGTGCTCCCAGCTTCAGGTGGTAGGTAATGCGGATCTGGGTTGGACTGCTTCCATAGTGGTCATTGTCTCTCGCATCATAGGCGTTCAGCAGCCGCTTGTGCAGCCCATACACTGCTTCAATCTGTTCCGGCTCTGTCAGCTCCACCTTGGGTTGGGCCTCCATGCCGCTGTCCCAGTAAATGGAGTTGTAGTTTTCGTTGCAGGAGAAGGTGATGCTGCTGATGTTGGATTCCTCCGGCAGACGCTGCACGACACCGAAGTAGTCGGTGGCATCCAGCAGGGCGGTGAATCCGGCAATGACCGCCATGGTCACAGCAAACCGGATCAGGGACTTGTAGAATTTCTTAAAGCCCCGGTTGGTGATGATCTCTGCGATCAGATACACCACCGCCGAGAAGATCAGCACCGGGATCAGGGTATCCGCATCGCTGACAGCAATGGCATACAGACAGGTCATCAGAGCGCCCATGGTGAAGTAGTACATGAACCGGTATACATAGGGCTTGGAGGTGTCCTCCGCCTTTCTGTGCCGATACAGCAGGTAGGTTACGCCTACCAGCACCAGGATCTCTGCCAGATAGGCCGCTGCCCAACTGCCGACGGGGTATTGGGTTTCATTTTCCAGAAAGGAGAAGAATACGGATCCGGCACCAACCGGCTCGGTATACTCCAACAGCTTCAGCAGAGTGGATTCAATGTCGATGCCGTACATGCCGCCCTGGAGATAGACCAGACCGAATACCACAACGGTAATGGGCACCAGGAACAGGACGCATATTGTGGCGATGAGGGATTCAGCCTGGGTGCCGCAGCAGGTCATGGCAAAGACGGTGCAGGCGTACAGGAACAGCATGCCCAGTGCCACGATGATGATGCATTTGAGGGCGGCAAGCTCCAGAGAAAAGGGTATTTCGCCCAACATTTCCCGCAGACCGTCCTGGAGGATGCATCCGGTTTCAAAGATGGCGTAGCACAGACCGCAGGCTGCCAGGAAGGGGAGCAGATACATGGCAGCACCGGTGAGAAAATCGCTGAAGAACCGCTGCCGGGTGTTGATCGGCAGGGCGTAGGTCATATCCACCTTTGCCTTCCGGAACAGATAGTCAAAGGAGCCCACGGCAAACAGGAAGCCCAGCAGCAGGGAGACGCAGAAAAAGATCATGCCCAAGCCTGCGTACATGCTTCCGTACCGCACCCAGTAGGGCTCCTCTACGGGATTGCCATCCAAGTTGTAGGGGACATAGTGAAGGAGTGCACTGCTTGTCAGCACTGTGGACAGCACGATCAGGGGCAGTCCCAGCAGCTGCAGGACACCGTAGACGATTAGCGGCTTCCGGTTGGCAATGAGCTTTGTGCGGGCATTGAGCCAGAACGGCCGCAGCTTACTCTGTGATGGCGTTGCTGTCATAGCCAAGCACCTCCAGTTCGTAAATAAAGATTTCTTCCAGTGTCAGAGGGATCACGTCCAGTACAACGGGGTCAAGGGGCGCCAGACACTGCCGGAGCTCCTCCTCTGTGCCCTTGGCGATGATGTAGCAGACGCTGGAGGACTGCTCGAAATGCATGACCTCCACCCCAAGCGCCTTTGCCCGTTCTGCGTCCAGTTGCTGTCCGGCACCTGGCACCACCTGCAGCTTGTGGATGCTGCTTTTCACGCTGTCCAGTTCCCGGGAAAAGACGATCTTTCCCTGGTGGAGCAGCGCCACCGTGTCGCAGACCTCATTGATCTCCTTCAGATTGTGGGAGGAGATGATGGTGGTCAGATTCCGGTCCAGCATAGCGTCCACGATCATGCGCTTGACGATGATCCGCATGGTGGGATCCAGTCCGTCAAAGGCTTCGTCCAGCAGCAGGTAATCCGTGCGGCATGCCAGGGCAATGATGACGATAGCCTGCCGCTTCATGCCCTTGGAAAAGGTGCTGAGCTTTTTCTTCAGGGGCAGCTTGATGTTTGCCCGGAGCTTTTCAAAGGCTTCCTCGGAAAAGTTCGGGTAATAGGGCTTGTAGAAGTTTTTCAGCTCCTCCAGGGTGTAGCTGGTGAACTGGACGGTTTCATCGTTGATGAAAAAGATCCGCTGCTTGGTCAGCACATTGTCATAGGCAGGCTGACCGTCCACCAGCAGCTCGCCTCCCTCCGGTCGGTAGATGCCGGAGATCAGCCGCAGGATGGTGGATTTTCCGGCGCCGTTGGAACCCAGCAGTCCGAATGCGGTGCCGGTGGGAATGGTCAGATCCACCCCATCCAACACCGGGGTGGTGTCGAATTTCTTTACCAGTTGATTGAGTTCTATCATGGTTCCGTACCCTCGCTCTGTTACGGAGCGCTCCTTTCTTTCTCTGTCACTGCATCGATCCGGTTTTTCAGCTCATCCGGGGTCACGCCCGCCTTCAGAGCCTCCCGGACAGATTCGTCAAAATCGATCAGCGCATACTCCTTGATTTCCATATCGCTGATGCGGGATATAAAGCTGCCTCGTCCGGAAAGGGAGTAAATGACCTTGCTGCGCTCCAATTCCTGATATGCTTTGGCAACGGTGTTGGGATTTACGCCAAGCTCCTTTGCAAGGGCACGCACACTGGGCAGTTGGTCATTTTCCGACAGCACGCCCTTGATGATCAGCTCGATTGTCTTTTTGTAAAGCTGTTCGTAGATGGGCACACGGCTTTGCAGGTCAATATCAAACATCAGGCACCTCCTGTTCCGTGGCGTATTAGCTGTACCACTATTGATATTACACTTAATACTTTAGCACAGGTTTTCGGCTTTGTCAAGAGGTTTTCTGCAAAAATGAAAAAGCACAGGAAATGCTCCTGTGCAAATACCCGTTGACGGAACGGGAGTGCTGTGCTATACTATGTATAAAATAAGGGTATCCTGCGCAGAACACCTGTGGAGGACCGCCGCAGATATGGAGATAGGATTGCGTATGGGTACATGGATTTCACCGGCGGACCCGGCTTTGCAGTACATGGGCAGGATCGACCGGTCACAGGGGGCGTCTCCTGCTTTTTACTATGCCGGATCCCAGGTGCGTCTGGGTTTTACCGGAGACCGGCTTGCGGTCAGGGTGCAGAACACCCGGTTCTACAACCGGATCCAGCTTGGCTACTGGTTGGACGGAGCGGAGGGGGTGCTGGATCTGTCCGACACGCCGGAGCCACAACTGCTGGAGATTCCGGTGACCCGGTGCCGCCCTCTGCATCGTCTGATCCTGTTCAAGCGGCAGGATGCCACCCACTATTTTCGGCTATTGGGGTTTGAACTGGCAGAGGGGGGATGTGCCTGCAAGCTCCCCCCCTTGCCCCAGCGGCGGATCGAATGCTACGGAGACAGCGTCAGTGCCGGAGCAGTCTGCGAGGCTTATGAGGCAGTGGGACAGACGGATCCTCCCGCAAAATGTGATGGTACAGCGGACAACGCCTGGTATGCGTTTCCCATGCAGACTGCCAGGCTTCTGGGAGCACAGATCCACAACATTGCCCAGGGTGGCATTGCCCTGCTGGATCATACGGGGTATTATCATGGCGGACAGATCGGTATGGAATCCGTATACAATAAGCTGTGTTACATTCCCGAAACGGATACCGGGGTGACGGACTGGGACTTTGCAGCATACACACCCCAGGTGGTGATTTTGGCGTTCGGTCAGAACGATCATCACATCGGGCAGCAGGACAATATCCTTCTGACCGGTCAGCGGCGCATTGCCTGGAAAAACCGGTACCTGGAGCTGCTGGGGGATCTGATGGACAAATACCCCCGGGCAGTGTTTATCCTGACTCTGACAGTGCTGCAGCACGATGCGGATTTTGAGCGGGTGCTGGATGAGATACAGGAAACGGCGGGCAGTGACCGGGTGCTGCGGTATCGGTTCCGCCGCACGGGAACGGGCACTCCGGGGCATCCCCGGGTGCCGGAGCAGTCGGAAATGGCAAGCGAGCTGACCCAGTTTATTTTGAGCCTGGGGGATCAGATCTGGGTGTGAAGCCGCCGCTGTACCAGCCGACAGATGCCGCAGGCAGGGATACTCAGGAAAAACCACAGTATGGAAAAAGGCAGGCAGATCTGCCCCAGCAGATTCAGCGGTACGGTGGTATAATCCCATACGCCCCAACGGAGCACCAGATTGTCGATGACGCCTACGGTAAATTCCATGGCGGTGATAAACAGCGCCCCCAGCAGGCAGCGCTGCCACAGGGGTGCCTGCAGCCGCAGGTTCACATCATATAGGAACACCAGTACGGTGCCTCCCACTACTGCCATGGTCCAGTGGGTATAGCCCCGTGCAAGAATCTCGATCAGGCTGTATATAAAATAACCGAGCAGAAACATAAGCATGCGTTCGCCGAGCGGTTTCATACTGCACCTCCTTACGATGTTGCATAAAGCAAGTATCTGCGTCCGGCGGCGCAATATACATGAAAGCAGGGCGGCACTGCACAAAGATTGTGCGTATTGCCCGGATAGGGGAAGATGATGAAATCTTTTTTGATTATTGGATTGGGGCGCTTTGGCAGGCATATGGCGAAAACTTTGGTGGAGCAGAAAAACGAGGTGCTTGCCATTGACATTGATGAGCACCGGGTCAACGATTCCATGCAGTATGTGTCCAACGTACAGATCGGCAACGCCACCAACGAGCGGTTTGTTTCCTCCCTTGGGGTGGGGAATTTTGATGTGTGCGTGGTTGCCATCGGGGATAATTTTCAGGCATCCCTGGAGGCGACCTCTCTGCTGAAGGAATGCGGTGCCCGGTATGTGCTGGCGCGGGCAAGCCGGGATGTACACAAGAAATTTCTGCTGCGCAACGGGGCGGACGAGGTAGTCTATGCGGAGCGGGAACTGGCGGAGCGGCTTGCCATCAAGCATGGCTCCAATCATGTGTTCGATTATATGAAGCTGGCGGACGATTATGCCATTTATGAGATCTCTGTGCCGGAATCCTGGGTGGGGAAGACCATCGTAGGCAAGGCGATCCGGCAGAAGTATCAGATCAGCATCCTTGCCACAAAGGAAAACGGACATATTTACCCGCTGCCCTCTCCGGATCATGTGTTCAAGCAGAATGAGACGCTGATGATCATGGGACACCAGAAGGATGTCCAGGCGATCACGAAGTAGGGGGCTGTGCCATGGGAATGAATCTATTTCATCTGACGAACGAAGCCATGGAGCAGGCATTGGCAAAAGCCATGATGCCCGGGGATCGGTTTTCCTGCCCGGTGTATGTCAGCTTCGGCAGGCCGTCTGTGTTTAGCTCGTCCCTGTCCAATCAGTATGGCTATGCGGCGGTCACAGAAAGCAATTGCCTGGTGGTGGTGCGGTACAATATGCTGGGTATGAAATTGTCCAGCCAGTATTATGCCTTGCAGGATCTCCAGTCCCTGTCCGTTGGCAGAGGGATCGGCTCTCTGACCTCCATCAAGCTGACCTTTGCCGCCGGCACCGGCACGGAGCAGCTGCATCTGCGTGTCAGTCCAAAGGTGTATATGTCCGGGCTGACCGGTCAGGCGCAGAATCTGGAGGGACTGATCGATGCTCTGGAACGGTGGAAGTAAAACTGCATCGAAAAGGCCTGCACCATGGTGCAGGTCTTTTTATGTCCGTCCCCGAAGGGCGGCGAGGCGGATGCCCATGAGCCACATGGCAAACAGATACACGCAGCCTCCCATACAGATGGCGGCAGGCAGCGCCAGATTGTTTCCCAGTCTGCCCAGCAGCAGGCTATAGCTGAAGGCGGCTGCGGCGGCACAGAGCATGCCCCCGTAGGCAGGCTTGAGAAACAGCATGATTCCCAGCTTGACACCGGTTTTTTTCTGATAGGTGTACAGCGCCAGCAGGAAGGTCACCAGATAACAAAGGGTGGTGGACAGGGCGGCACCGGCAATGTGGATCCGGGGCAGGGGAATCAGCAGCAGATTGCCTGCCAGCTTGCAGCATACCCCAACGCCCATGATCCGGACTGTTGTGGGGGCATGCCCCACAGCCTGGAGCATGCTGAACAGGGGGAAGGTCAGCGCCAGGAAGATCACCCCGGGCCCCAGGCACTGGAGTGATGGAGCTGCTGCCAGGATCTCGGCAGCCCGCTGGGGATACAGCAACTGCAAAATGGGCTGTGCCAGCACGGAAATCCCCAATCCGGCGGGGAATGCCAGAAAGCCGGTGGCAAGCATGGCGGCGGCGGAATCCTGCTGCATGGCACTCCGGTTCTGTTCTGCATGGGCGGCGGCAATGGCAGGAATGGCACCTTTGCCGAACATGTTGGTCAGAGAGGGCACCAGGTTGAAGATGGTCACTGCCAGCCCGGAAAAGGAGCCGAAAATGAAATTTGCCAGAGCAGCCGGATCCGGGGCGGAGTCATCGGCAAATCGGGCGGCAAAGCTGACAGGTGCCTTGCGGATCGCTGTGTTCAGACAGTGCATACCGGTGGCAAGGTCGATCAGATTGGTCAGATTGGTGATGAGGGATCCGGCAGCTACCGGGATCAGCACTGCAAACAGCGCCCGGTACAGGGCACGGTCAGAGACAGGGGAGGGCTTTTGCCGGGGCAACGCCGGGATTCCGTCCCCGATGCATACATGCCGCAGGATCAGAAACAGAGTGCCGGCAGCGCAGGACAGGGTCACGCCCAGCACGGCGGCGGCAGAGGCGGCTGCCAGGGGTGTGGTGCCCGGCGGCAGGTACCGGAGCACCACTGCCGGATGGGTCAGCGCATACCGACATAACCCCAGACCGCATACCAGCTTCGTCAGGGCTTCTGCCAGTTGGGACAGACCGGTTGGATACATGGTGCGCAGTCCCTCATAATAGCCACGGAATACGGCACTGACGCAGCCCAGCAGGATCGCCGGTGCCAGCACCAGTACGGACAGGTAGGCGTCCGGATTTTCCGCAACATAGCGGCAGAAGGGCTTTGCCAGCAGCAGGATAGCCCCCGTTCCCAGCAGCCCCATGAGAGTGAAGCTCCACAGAGACAGCTTCAGGATCCGGCGGAGGGCGGCATGATCCTCCAGCGCAGCACGTTCCGCAGTCAGCTTTGCCACTGCCGTGGTCAGCCCGGTAATGGATAGGGCATACACCGGCAGGAACAGCCCGTAGGCACAGCTGAAGTAGCCCATACCGCCGCCCCCCAGCAGATTGGTCAGAGGCAGCTTGAACAGGGCGCCGATGATCTTGGTCACCAGTGCCGAAGCCAGCAGAACGCAGGATCCCCCCAGAAAGCTTTGTTTTTTCGTGCGATCACCTCCGAAAACCCCATTTGTCAAGGGCGGATTGTATAGAATTTGACGGTCAAAGCTGTGCGATTTGCAAAAAAATCGCCCTTGACCCGGACTTTCTGTACATTTTATGTTGCCGTCTTGGAAATTATGTGATATACTTGATATGATATCGCTTTGAGCGGTGTCCTATGAAAACTGACTGAACGAGGGATAGATATGAATTATGTTTTCTCTGATAAGGTAAGCGGCTTACAGGCTTCCGCCATCCGTGAGATCCTGAAGTTCTGTGCGTTCCCGGACGTGATCTCCTTTGCGGCAGGAAACCCTGCCCCGGAGGCATTCCCCACCAAGGTGCTGGCGGAGCTGTCCGACAGTGTGATGCAGACCGATCCGATCCTGGCACTCCAGTACAACATCACCGAGGGGTACACCCCTCTGCGGGATGCGCTGAAAAGCTGGATGGGCTCCCGGCACTGCTTTGAGGCTGGTGCCGATGATCTGATCATCACCTCTGGTGCCCAGCAGGCCAACGAGCTTGCCTGCAAGGTGCTGTGCAACGAAGGGGACACGCTGATCTGTGAATCTCCCAGCTTTATCGGCTCTCTGAATGCGTTCCGTTCCTATCATGTCAATCTGGTGGGCGTGGAAATGGAGGAGGACGGCATCCGGCTGGATCTGCTGGAGCAGGCGCTGAAGGATGCGAAAAAGGCAAAGCTCATTTACCTGATTCCCAACTTCCAGAATCCCACCGGCAGAACCATGTCCTGGGAGAAACGGAAGGCGGTATACGCCCTGGCACAGAAGTACAACGCCGTGATCCTGGAGGACAACCCTTACGGGGATCTGCGGTTTGCCGGAGAGGATATTCCCGCCATCAAGACCCTGGATACGGACGGGAGAGTCATCTACACCGGCACCTTCTCCAAGATCCTGGCGCCGGGTCTCCGGGTGGGCTATGTGTCTGCGGCAGAGCCTATTATCCAGAAGATCATCGTCTGCAAGCAGGTTGCCGATGTGCATACCAACATCTGGGCACAGGTGCTGTGCGAGCGGTTCCTGGCGACCCAGAATATTGAACAGCATCTGGCAGGGCTTCAGAAGATCTACCGGCACAAGTGTAATCTGATGCTGGAGGGCATGGAGCAGCACTTCTCCAGGAAGATCACCTGGACAAAGCCGGAGGGCGGTTTGTTTATCTGGGCGACCCTGCCCCAGGGCAGCGACATGATGGGCTTTTGCAAGCGTGCCGTGTCCGAATACAAGATCGCTGTGGTGCCCGGTACCGCATTCTCCATTCGGGAGAACGATCCCAGCGACAGCTTCCGGCTGAATTTCTCCACCCCCACCGACGAGCAGATCGTCCGGGGCATTGAGATCCTGGGGAACATGACAAGAGAACTGCTGGATAAGTAAATTTGAAAGGATGAATGAAATGGCAATTCAGAGAAGAATCGTGCTGGACCGTTATCCAGTCTGCAAGGAATATATCATGACCCGGGGCAAGGCGCTGACCTTCCCGGCAGAGCATTTCGGCAAGGATCTGAAGGATGACACCGTATACGGGGCAGTCATTGATATGCCCATGGGGCCTCAACTGCTGACCACCATGGTATGCTACATCAACGGTGCAGCAAACCTGTATTTCAATCTGGGCGGAGATTACTCCGGTGCGGCACAGCGGCATCCCGGCGTGGTGCAGGCTGCCCGTTCCTTTATCCTGAACGCAGGACAGTACCTGGAGGATGCGGAAAAGGCAACCCAGTTTGACCTGCCCCGGGGCAGAACCCATTTCGTATATCTGCTGACCAAGGGCGGCATCTACAAGCTGGCATATGAGCCGGCAGGCGTACCCATGGGGGATAAGCGCCGGGTACTGATGGCAATGTACCAGCGTGTGATGAACGAGCTGCGTAACGCACAGCTGAAGGACCAGGCTGCACAGAAGGGCAGTAAGTAATTAGGGGGCATTTTTCGTGGCAGAAGAAAAAAAGCTGATATTCAGCGGCATTCAGCCTACGGGTACCTTTACCCTGGGCAACTATATCGGCGCCATCCGCAACTGGGCGCCCTTGCAGGATCAGTATCGCTGCGTATACTGCGTGGTGGATATGCACGCCATTACCGTGCGGCAGGATCCGGTGAAGCTGCGGCAGCATACTCTGGAGGCATACGCCCTGCTGCTGGCATGCGGCATTGATCTGGAAAAGTCCATTCTGTTTATCCAGAGCCATGTGCGTACCCATGCGGAGCTGAACTGGCTGCTTTGCTGCAATACCCAGTTCGGCGAGCTGTCCCGCATGACCCAGTTCAAGGACAAGAGCGCCCGGCATGCGGACGATGTGAACGCAGGTCTGTTCACCTACCCGTCCCTGATGGCGGCGGATATTCTGGCGTACAATGCAGATCTGGTGCCGGTGGGCGCAGATCAGAAGCAGCACCTGGAGCTGGCACGGAACGTGGCACAGCGCTTCAATCAGCGCTACGGGGAGCTGTTCACCCTGCCGGAGCCATACATTCCGGATGTGGGGGCAAGAGTTATGTCTTTACAGGATCCCACCAAGAAAATGTCCAAGTCTGACGACAATCCCAACGCATGCATTCTGATCCTGGACGATAAGGACGCCATCATCCGCAAGTTCAAGCGGGCAGTGACGGATTCGGATTCTGAGGTGTGCTACCGGGAGGGCAAGGACGGCATCAACAATCTGATGTCCATTTACGCCAGCGTTACCGGCAAGAGCTACGACCAGATCACAGCGGAATTTGCCGGTCACGGCTATGGGGACTTCAAGGTTGCCGTCGGCGAGGCGGTTGCGGATCACCTACAGCCCATCCGGGACAATTTTGCCCGGATCATTGCAGACAAGGCATATCTGAAGGAGTGCTACACCGCCAGTGCGGAAAAGGCGCTGCGGTATTCACAGCGGATCGTTTCCAAGGCGTACCATAAGGTGGGCTTTGTAGACAAGGGCTGATTTTTGGCGAATCCTCGGCGTTCTGCCTAGAATGCGGGTCAAATGCAGGGCTTGTCTGCATAATTTGCTGAATTTTGCAGAAGGGCTTGCAATTTTAACTGATTTAGGGTAGTATATACCGTGGGTATCGCGTGATTTGGGATACAAAGGAGCAGATACATGGTTTCGTTTACCCGGAAGGATTGTTACCGGATCGAAGATCTGATGGAGATCCTGCGGCTTTTGCGGGGCGAGGGCGGCTGTCCCTGGGACAGGGAGCAGACCCATCAGTCCATCCGCATGGAGTTCATTGAGGAAACCTATGAAGCGGTGGAAGCCATCGATACAAACGACATTCCCCTGATGCGGGAGGAGCTTGGAGATGTATTGCTCCAGGTTGCGTTTCACTGCCAGATCGAACGGGAGCAGGGCAGCTTTACCTTTGACGATGTATGCGATGAGGTATGCAAAAAGCTCATCGAGCGGCACCCCCATGTGTTCGGGGAGTTGAATCTGTCGGATACGGAGGCTGTGCTCAAGAACTGGGACAAGATCAAGCAGGAAAAGAAGCAGCAGTCCAATACGGACACGCTGACCGCCGTATCCAAGGCGCTGCCGGCGCTGATGCGTGCCCAGAAGGTGGGCAAGCGAGCGATGCGGGCAGGCATGGATTTTGACAATGTGCAGGATGCATTTACCTGTATCAGCCAGGAAACGGCGGAGCTGCAGGAAGCCATGCAAAGCGGCACCCAGGAACAGGTTGAGGAAGAACTGGGAGATCTGCTGTTCTCCTGCGTCAATACAGCACGGCATCTGCATGTGGATGCAGAGGAGGCTCTGACCCGGGCAACGGAAAAGTTTATCCGGCGTTTTCAGAAAACGGAGGAGCTGCTGAAGCAGGAAGGGATCGAAATGAATTCCCTGGGCATAGATGCGCTGGACGTTTATTGGCGTCGGGCGAAAGAAGCGATACGTTAGCAATTTCATAATTACATGATTTGGAGGATATGAACATGACAAAGGCAGATTTGGTAAAGGCAGTTTCCGAAAAGGCAAATTGTCCGAAGAAGGACGCAGAAATGGCGATCAACACCGTGATCGACTGCATCACTGACGCAGTTGCACAGGGCGAAAAGGTTCAGATCGTTGGCTTCGGCACCTTCGAGGTTCGCGAGAGAGGCGAAAAGAAGTGCAAGAACCCCCGCACCGGCGAGGAAATGATCACACCGGCAAAGAAGGCTCCCGTATTCAAAGCTGGCAAGGCTCTGAAGGACGCAGTCAACAAGTAAGCCACAGTGCATGTGGGCAGGGGCGCAGCTGCGTCGCTGCCCTTTTTTCGTTAGGAGAGTCAGTATGAGATTGGATAAATATCTGAAGGTCACCCGGCTCATCAAGCGCCGTACCGTTGCCAATGAGGCGTGCGATGCAGGCAGAATCCTGGTAAACGGCAAGGTTGCCCGGGCATCCTACGATGTGAAGGTAGGGGACGAGATCGAGCTTGCCATGGGGCAGCGCCCTCTGAAGGTACGGGTAGTGCAGGTTTCCGAATATGCCACCAAGGAAACCGCTGCGGATCAGTACCAGATCATCGAAGGATAGTGAATGGACAAAAACAGCCGCCGCTGCATCATGCAGCGGCGGCTTTGCATTGTCTTACAATCAGAGATTTTCGCCATTTTCCGCAATGACGGATGCGTACCAGTAGGCGGAATCCTTCAGAGTACGCTTCTGGGTACCGTAATCCACATGGATGAGGCCGAATCGCTGGTCATAGCCCCGCGCCCACTCAAAGTTGTCCATAATGGACCAGTGCATATAGCCGATCAGGGGCAGCCCTTCCTCCACTGCACGCTTGCAGCTACGCAGATACCGGGTCAGATAGTCGATCCGATCCGGGTCATGCACCTTGCCGTCCAATGCCACCCAGTCGTGACCAGCCATGCCGTTTTCGGTAATCATCAGCGGCAGCTGGTAGCGCTCATGCAGGAACCGGATGGACCAGTACATCACATCCGGCGTCAGAGGCCATGCCAGATTGCTTTTCGGGCAGCCGGTGAGGGTGGTGCCCAGTTCGCCCCCCTGCATGCTCCAGTAGATGTTTGCACCGTAGAAATCCAGTTTCTGGGAGATCAGAGCCATTTCCTCCGGATTCTCCTTTGGCATCAGATCCCCGAACAATTCATATGCCCTGGGGCTGTAGTGCCCCAGCACAATGGGGTCTCCCCACCAGGCATTGCTGGAGGTGTAGTTGTTCCTGTTGAAATCAAAGGATGCCGCCCGTGCCCGTTCTATATCCTCCGGCGCATTGCTTGCAGGAACCACGCAGGGACCGGTGGGTGCAAAGCCTACGATGGGCGTGCGCTTTGCATGTGCCCGGATGGTGCGGACAGCCTTGCCGTGTGCCAGCAGCACATTGTGGGTCATCCGGATCAGATCCCCGTCCGGATGCTTCATAAAGGGCGCAAAATTTCCGTTCTTGTAGCCGTCTGTGATGAATACCTGGGGCTCGTTGATGGTCATCCAGTACCGTACCCGGTCGGAGAAGCTGTCTACCAGCACCCTGGTGTATGCTTCAAACCAGTCAGAGGATGCAGGATTGAGCCAGCCGCCCCGGCAGTGGAGGGCATAGGGGTAGTCCCAGTGGAAGATGGTCACCAATGGCTCGATGCCTGCTGCCAGCAGCTCATCGATCAGTGCGTTGTAGAAGGCGATACCGGCGGGATTTACCTCTCCGGTGCCGTTGGGGATCACCCGTGTCCAGCTGATGGACAGTCGGTATGCCTTCAGACCGATCTGCTTCATCAGCGCCACATCCTCCTTGAACCGGTGATAGTGGTCGCATGCCACATCCCCGTTCTCGTTGAACGCCACATGCCCCGGCTCCCGGGTGTATACGTCCCAGATATTCAACCCCTTGCCGTCCTCCTGGTATGCACCTTCTACCTGATAAGAGGCAGCTGCAGCGCCCCATAAAAAGTCCTTCTGAAAACTCATATGTTTGCTCCTTTCGCAAATGATGGGTGCATTATAACACGCCCATTGCACGAATGCAATGAACAAATTGTGAATTCGTCGGCTTGGAAATATTATTTCAGATATGGTTTCAGATACCGTCCGGTATAAGATTCCGGATGGACGGCAATTTCCTCCGGCGTGCCTGCTGCCACCAGGGTTCCGCCCCCGTCGCCCCCTTCGGGGCCCAGATCAATGATATGATCCGCCACCTTGATTACGTCCAGGTTGTGCTCAATGACCAGCACCGTGTTGCCTGTGTCCACCAGCTTGCTGAGTACCTCAATGAGCTTGTGTACGTCCGCCGTATGCAGACCGGTGGTGGGCTCGTCCAGGATATAGATGGTCTTGCCGGTGGGGCGCTTGGACAGCTCCGTGGACAGCTTTACCCGTTGGGCTTCTCCGCCGGACAGGGTGGTGGCAGGCTGTCCGATCTTCACATACCCAAGCCCCACCTCCTGGAGGGTTTTCAGCTTCCGGGCGATCTTGGGAATGGCTTCAAAGAATTCTACTCCTTCGTCCACCGTCATTTCCAGCACATCGTAAATGGATTTGCCCTTGTAGTGTACCTCCAAGGTCTCCCGGTTGTACCGCCGTCCCTTGCATACCTCGCAGGGCACATATACATCCGGCAGAAAATGCATCTCGATTTTCAGAATGCCGTCTCCCTCGCATGCTTCGCATCGTCCCCCCTTGATGTTGAAGGAGAATCTGCCTGCATCATAGCCACGAGTCTTGGCGTCCTCCGTTCTGGCGAACAGCTCCCGGATGTCCGTGAATACCCCGGTGTAGGTGGCAGGATTGGAACGGGGAGTTCTGCCGATGGGGGACTGGTCAATGTTGATGACCTTGTCCAGATGCTCCAGTCCGGTGCATGTCCGGAAAGCGCCCGGCTTCAGCTTTGCCCGGTTCAGCTTGGCTGCCAGATGCCGGTAGATGATGGAATTGACCAGAGAGGATTTCCCGGAGCCGGATACGCCGGTGACGCATACAAACTTGCCCAGGGGGATCTCCACGTCAATGTCTCGCAGGTTATGCTCTGCCGCCCCGTAAAAACACAGGGATTTCCCGTTGCCCGGCCGTCGGCTTTCCGGCAGGGGGATCCGCTTTGCGCCGCTGAGGTACTGCCCGGTGACGGAGTTCTTGCATGCCACAATGTCCTGGTAGGTACCGGCACAGACGATCTGTCCACCGTTGACCCCGGCACCGGGACCGATGTCCACAATGTAATCCGCCGCCCGCATGGTGTCCTCGTCATGCTCCACCACGATCACCGTATTTCCCAGATCCCGCAGCCGTTTCAGGGTGGCAATCAGCTTGTCATTGTCCCGCTGGTGCAGACCGATGCTGGGCTCGTCCAGAATATACAGCACCCCCATCAGGGAGGAGCCGATCTGGGTGGCAAGCCGGATCCGCTGGCTTTCGCCGCCGGACAATGTGCCTGCTGCCCGGGACAGGGTCAGATAGGACAGTCCCACGCTGCTGAGGAATCCCAGCCGGGAATTGATCTCTTTGATGACCAGCCGGGCGATCATCTGCTCCCGATCCGTAAGCTGCAAGTGCTTGAAAAAGTCAATGGCCTGGGTCACGGAGTAATCGCATAGCTGGCTGATGTTGATGCCCCCGACGGTGACTGCAAGGGATTCCGGCTTGAGCCGTCTGCCGTGGCAATCCGGACAGCTGACCTCGGACATGAGTTCCTCCGTGCTTTCCCGGGACGCCTCGCTGCCGGATTCCCGGTACCGGCGTTCCAGGTTGTGGATGACCCCTTCAAAGGGTGCGTCATAGCTGCCGCTGCCGTAGGCGGTGGTGCGCTCCAGATGCAGCACATGCCTGCCGGTGCCATACAGGAACAGGTTTAGCTGCTTGTCCGTCAGCTCCTTTACCGGTACGTCCAGGGAGATGCCGTATTCCTTGGAAATGGCACTGTAGTACATCATACTGATGGAGCCGCTGTCCAGGGAGTTCCAGCCCATGGCCTTGATCGCCCCCTGCCGGATGCTCAGATCCCGGTTGGGCACGACCAGCGCCGGATCGATCCGGCGATATGCACCCAGACCGCCGCAGGTGTCGCAGGCACCGAAGGGATTGTTGAAGGAGAACATCCGGGGGGTCAGCTCCCCGATGCTGATATCATGCTCCGGGCAGGCGTAATTGAGGGAATACAGCTTTTCCTCGCCGCCGATCACGTCAATGAGGATCAACCCCTCCGTCAGGGATACCACGGTTTCCAGACTGTCCGTCAGCCGGGAACGGATCCCCTCCTTCACCACCAGACGATCCACCACGATCTCGATGTTGTGTTTTTTATTCTTGTCCATGGGAATTTTTTCGCTCAGCTCATACATGCTGCCGTCCACCCGGACCCGTACATAGCCGGAGCGCCGTGCTCCCTCCAGTTCCTTGGCGTACTCGCCCTTTCTACCCCGGACGATGGGTGCCAGCAGCTGGAACCGGGTACCCTCCGGCAGCTTCAGCACCTGATCCACGATCTGATCCACCGTCTGCTGCTGGATTTCTCTGCCGCAGACGGGACAGTGCGGGATACCAATCCGGGCATACAGCAAACGCAGATAATCGTAAATCTCCGTAACGGTGCCCACCGTGGAGCGGGGGTTCTTGGAGGTGGTTTTCTGGTCGATGGAAATGGCAGGGGACAGACCATCGATGCTGTCCACGTCCGGTTTTTCCATCTGCCCTAAAAACTGTCGGGCGTAGGAGGACAGGCTCTCCATATACCGGCGCTGTCCGTCCGCATAGATCGTATCAAACGCCAGGGAGGACTTGCCGGAGCCGGACAGCCCTGTCATGACGATCAGCTGATCCCGGGGGATCTCCAGATCCACATTTTTCAGGTTGTGCTCTCTGGCACCACGGATGATGATTTTATCCTGCATAATCTATAGTATCCTTTCTGAAAGCATCACCGGACAAAATCCGCCTGGCGGCTTTGCGGGGTGCTGCCTTGGTTCAGTCCTCTGCCTGCAATTGGGCAATTTTGTCCCGGAGGTATGCGGCGTGCTCGAATTCCAGCATTTTTGCAGACTGCTTCATCTGATCCGTCAGAGTGGCGATCAGCTTCTGCCGCTCCTTCTTGGACATCTTGGGGGCATGGGTCTCCTGCTCTACGGTTTCCTTGGAGGAAATCTCCAGAACCTCCCGCACGTCCTTGTGAATGGTTTTCGGAATGATGCCGTGGGCTTCGTTGTACGCCATCTGGATGCTCCGGCGCCGCTCTGTTTCCGTAATGGCACGCTCCATGGAGCCGGTGACGCAGTCGGCGTACATGATGACCTCACCCTGAGCATTCCGGGCGGCTCTGCCGATGGTCTGGATCAGAGAGGTTTCCGACCGGAGGAAGCCCTCCTTGTCCGCATCCAGAATGGCAACCAGGGAAACCTCCGGAATGTCCAGACCCTCCCGAAGCAGGTTGATGCCCACCAACACGTCGAATTCTCCCATCCGCAGATCCCGGATGATCTCCATACGCTTGATGGTGTCGATGTCGTGGTGCAGATACCGGACCCGGACACCCATGCCCTCCAGGTAATCCGTCAGATCCTCCGCCATCCGCTTGGTCAGCGTGGTGACCAGTACACGCTCCTGCCGGTCGGTGCGCTTGTGGATCTCCGACAGCAGATCCTCCATTTGCCCCTGGATGGGCTTGACCGTGACCAGAGGATCCAGCAGACCGGTGGGACGGATCACCTGTTCCACGATCCTGCCGGAGCGTTCCTTTTCCAGGGGGCCAGGCGTAGCGCTGACGTAGATGGCCTGCCCGATGTGCTCGTTGAACTCGGCAAAGTTCAGTGGCCGGTTGTCATAGGCACTGGGCAGCCGGAAGCCATAGTCGATCAGAGTCTTCTTCCGGGCGTGATCCCCCGCCTGCATGGCACGCACCTGGGGCAGGGTCACATGGCTCTCGTCCACGATCAGCAGAAAATCCTTGGGGAAGTGATCCAGCAGGGTATAGGGCACGCTGCCCGGGGGACGCCGGGAAAGTACCCGTGAGTAGTTTTCGATGCCGCTGCAAAAGCCGATCTCCCGGAGCATTTCGATATCATACCGGGTGCGCTGGGCAATGCGCTGGGCTTCAATCAACTGGTGGTTGGCTTCAAAGAATGCCACCCGTTCCTGCATTTCCGCTTCAATGTCCGCAATGGCATCCTCCAGCTTGTCCCTGCCCACAATGTAGTGGCTTGCCGGGAAGATGGCGGCATGCTGCAGGGTGGCAAGGATCTCCCCGGTGACCATGTTGATCTCGGTGATCCGGTCGATCTCATCCCCGAAAAACTCGATTCGCAGGGCATGATCCGCCGTGCCGGAGGTGCAGATCTCCAGCACATCCCCCCGCACCCGGAACTTATTCCGCTCCAGACTGATATCGTTCCGCTCATACTGGATCCGCACCAGCTCCGACATGAGCTGCTCCCGGGATTTCTCCATGCCCTGCCGGACGGATACCACCATGGAGCGGTACTCCTCCGGGCTGCCCAGGGAGTAGATGCAGGATACACTTGCCACGATGATCACATCCCGGCGTTCCGCCAGGGCGGTGGTGGCGGAATGACGCAGCCGGTCGATCTCGTCGTTGATGGCGCAGTCCTTTTCAATGAAGCTGTCGGTGCTGGGAATGTATGCCTCCGGCTGGTAGTAATCGTAGTAGGATACGAAATACTCCACTGCATTGTCCGGGAAAAACTCCTTGAATTCGGAGCAAAGCTGCGCCGCCAGGATCTTATTGTGGGCAAGCACCAGGGTAGGGCGGTTCACCTGCGCAATGACGTTCGCCATGGTGAAGGTCTTGCCGGAGCCGGTGACTCCCAGCAGCACCTGTCCCTTTTCCCCCTGGTTCAGACCCTCCACCAGTTGTTGAATGGCTTCCGGCTGATCCCCGGCAGGCTGATAATCCGATTTGAGATGAAAGCATGCCTGTTCCATAGGTTCTCCTTTTAATCCAATAATGAAAATGCCCCGTATTCCTTTAAGGATACTGCCTGCTCTCCGGCAACGATGATGTGATCCACCAGCCGGATGCCCACGCTCTTGAGCACATTGAAGATCTTCTGTGTGGCGGCAATGTCCTCCGGAGAAGGCATCGCCGTGCCGTTGGGATGGTTGTGCGCCAGCACCACCAGCTCGCTTTTCTGCTGCAATGCATACTCCACCAGCCGGCGCATGTGTACCGGCACACTGCTGGGGGCGCCTTCGGACACCACCCCACAGGACATGAGCCGGAGCCGGTCATCCAGACACGCCAGCCGCAGCTGCTCCTCCGGTTCTCCCAGGTAAATATCCTTGAAGTAGGCACAGGTGGCGTCAAAGGTGTTCAGGGTCAGATCCTTCCGGGCGCTGAGCCGGTACTGCCGGGACAACTGGGCGATGAGAGTCAGCAGCATGGCACTGCTTTCCCCCATACCCTTTACATCCCGCAGGGCGTGATAGTCTGCATTCAGCACATCTGCCAGAGAGCCGAACCGCTGCAAAAGCCGATGCGCAACCTCGTTGGTATTTACCCGGGGCAGGGCGTAGAACAGGGTCAGCTCCAGCATTTCATGCTCCTGGAAGCCCTCCAGTCCCTGCTGCAAAAATTTAGCCCGCATCCGATCCCGGTGTCCGCTGTGCAGGCTCTGTTCCGCCGGTTCCTTGCCCATATCCGTTCCCCCTTCTGTATCCGTATGCTTCTATTATACCGCATTTCGCTTTCATGTGAAAGATGTTTTTATAAAAAAGTGTACAGAGGATTTGCCACAGGAAAAAATGCATGCAAATTGATTGACAATAAATAAGATAAGTGGTATACTTTAATCTGATAGTGTGTCGCCTGGGGAACCATTGGCGGTGCGGCAGAATAAGCAAGGATGGAAGAATGCATGAAAAAAGAATACACAATCAAAGATCTGGTTTATCTGATGCTGGGACGCATTTGGTGGATCATCGGTGCCGCTCTGATCTGCGGGCTGGGGGCGTTTCTGATTTCAGATTTTGCGATTCCCAGAAAATATCAGTCCAACGTATCCATGTATGTGCGCAACAAGGAGGATCAGAAACAGGACATCAACAACAGTGACCTGTCCGTGTCCAAATCCCTGGTCAGCACCTACATTGTCATTCTCAACAATGATGCAGTGATGGAGCAGGTGGGGGAGCAGCTGCTGAAGCAGCATACCCCGGAGGAGCTGTCCGGCAATTTTACCATAAAAAATGGCAAGATCACCAACGAAAGCCTGAAAAGCGCATTCACCATGGCGGCAGTGAACAATACAGAGGTGTTGAAGATCACCGCCACCACCAAGAACGCCGCCCTGTCCGCAGAGCTTTGCAACATTATGGCAGATGTGGCACCGGAGGTTCTGATCCGGGTGGTAGGTGCCGGCTCGGTGGAAAAGATCGGGGATGCCAAGATCTATGAGGCGGCAGTATCCCCCAGTGTCACCAAGAACACTGCCATCGGCTTTGCCGGAGGTGCTTTGCTGGCAATCCTGGTCATTCTGTTGATTGACTTTTTCGACAATACAGTCCGGGGTACGGAAGAACTCCGGGAGCATTTCAGCAAGCCCATCATTGCGGAGATCCAGTCCATCGGGGGCAAGGCAAAGAAAAAGAACCGGGGTACGGATGCAGATCGGAAGACCCGGCTGCTGTTCGGCAATGAGAACATTCCCTTTTCCACGGTGGAGGCATACAAAAGCTTCCGCACCGCCCTGTCCTTCGTCATTTCCACCTGCGACAGCAGGATCGTTGCCATGACCAGTGCGAACCCCAGCGAGGGGAAATCCGTTACCGTTGCCAATCTTGCAGTGGCGGTGGCACAGACCGACAAGAAGGTTCTTCTGATCGATGCGGATATGCGCAAGCCCGTGCAGCATAAGTGCTTCAGGCTGTCCAATAAGGTCGGACTGTCCGATGTGATTACCGGGGACAAGCCTCTGGACAAGGCGCTGAACCGGAACGTGACCGGTAGCCTGGATGTGCTGACCTCCGGCACCATTCCCCCCAACCCCTCTGAGCTGCTGGCATCCAGACAGATGAAGGAACTGCTGGAGACGCTGAAGGAGCGGTATGACATGATTCTCATCGACTGCGCCCCCATCAACGTAGTGTCCGATGTGGCTGGTCTGTCCCAGGAAATCGCCGGGGTGGTTATGGTGGTGCATTACGGTTTTACCACTTATCCGGAACTGGACGATGCTGTGAACCGGCTGGCGCTTGCCAACTGCAACGTGCTGGGCTTTGCGGTCAACGAAGTGTCCAGCAAGCACGGGAGCGGCTACTACTCCAATTATAAATACAAGTACAAGTATAAATACGACTATCAGTACGGCTCTGCAAAGCAGGCAGAAGAAAAGGAAAAGGCAGGATCCGCATGCTGACGGATGTACACACGCATGTTCTCCCCAATATGGATGACGGCAGTCAGAGCCTGGATATGTCCCTGGAGATGCTGACCCGGCTTCATGCCCAGGGGGTGGAGCGGGTGGTGGCGACCCCTCATTTTTACCTGCACCGGGAGCCGGATCCGGCAGCGTATCTGACAAAGCGGCAGATGCGCTTTGATGCCCTTGTGGAACAGCAGTTGCCCATGGAGCTGAGGCTTGGAGCGGAGGTTGCCATTGAGCAGGGTATCAGCGATTTGCCACAGATCAGGGCGTTGGCCATAACCGGAACGGATCTCATCCTGCTGGAGCTGCCCTATGTGCCCTATCAGAGCTGGATGGAGCAGGAGGTGCATGCCATTGCCGTGCAGCAGGGTCTGACCCCGGTGATCGCCCATGTGCATCGGTATCTGATGTGGTATTCCCAGGAGGATCTGGAAACGGTGCTCGGGTGGGACGCCATTTTTCAGATCAATGCAGAGGCATTTGAAAGCTTCCGGCAGAAGCGGATCGTCAAGGAGCTTTTGAAACGGGGACTGCCGGTGCTCTTTGGCTCGGATTGTCACAATCTGTCTGATCGGCGGCCCAATTTTGATTCCTTACTGCGCAAGGCAAAGCCGGAGCTTCTACAGCAGGCGGATCGTCTGTTTGCACAGCATATTCTATCATACAGCACCGCACAGGCATAGCTTGTGCGGTTTTTTCATGGATCTGTGCTGTCGAGATTGACATTTTCTCAATTTATATGTATACTATTCTTGTGCAAATTGCACGCATTTTTAAAAAGAAAGAAGGAGTGTTATGAAACCAAGAGGATTCCGGCTCTTGACCGCTGCTGTATGCACGGTGTTTCTGCTGCTGGGGGGATATGCCCCTGGGACGGAGCATGCGGACGCTGCTGTGCAGACTGTGCACAACCTGGTGTTGTTTGCCCAGTTCCAGGGAGAGGATGGCTATAACTTTATGGAGGCGCATACGGCGGAAATGCTGGATTACTGCCGGAAGGAAAACACCTTCCGCTCCCTGGCAGGGTACATCAACGAAATCTCCTACGGGCAGATGCAGGTGGACTTCGTTTTTCCCCAGCTGGAGGGGGACACCATCCTGCCCTACACCATGTCCGGAGAACTGGACAGCTATCACAATCTGGAAACTATGGCTGCAGAAGTGATCTCCCATGTGCCAGTGCCCCGGGATTCCCGGCTGGATGGAAACGGTGATGGCCTTGTGGATAATATTATCCTAGTAATGGATGCGGACACTGAAACCGCAGAGTCCCTGTTCTGGCCCCGGGCGTTTGCACTGCCAGGTATTGGAATCAATGATGTGCAGAGTGGCATGGTGAACATACAGAACAGCGCCACGTTGTTTGGCAGTTCCATCATGGGTGGCGTAGGCGTGCTGGGGCATGAGTTCCTGCACTCGGTGGGTTACCCGGATCTGTACCGGAACGATGACCGTACTGGAATTCCTGTCGGGATGTGGGACATTATGGCTTCAAATTCGATATTTGTGCAGTATCCTCTGGCGTATATGCGGTATAGTGTATCTGGCTGGCTGGATGCGAAAACCGTTACCCAGGACGGAACCTATACTCTGGAACCAGCCTCCGCCCGATCCGGCAACCGGTTGTATCTGCTGAAAACGCCTCTGTCGGATACGGAATTTTTCGCTGTGGAATTCCGACAGAAGGGCACACCCTATTCAGAGGAAATGGACGTGAAGATCTACGGCACCGGCATGGTGGTGTACCGGGTGAACACGGAGATTCACGGCAACCACGGTGCATCCGGAGATCAGATCTATGTGTTCCGGCCGGAGGAAACCGGTCTGGACGCCGGGGAAGGGAACCCCTATCTGTCCGCCTACGGGGGAGAGGGTGCGCCGGACAGCATTGGCTCTTTGGATCCTACAGCTACCATTACGGATGGGGCACTGGTGTATTCGGATGGCACCAACAGCGGCATCCGGCTTTCGGATATCCGGATCGACGGGGATCAGCTGCACTTTACCGCCCGGTTTCAGGATACTACGGATCGGGATCTTTGGCGAAGCATGCCGGAGGCGGACTGGATGACCGGAGCCTCTGCGCTGGATCTGCAGGCATCGGACAGCGGTGTGCTGTATATGCTGACGGGTGGAACCGATGGTGCGATCCTCAGCCGGTTGCAGGACAACACCTGGGAACAGGTTAGCAGACTGCCGGAGCAGGCATATGATCCGAAGCTGTGCATGCGAGGCGAGATTCCCTATGTGCTGTACCAGGACGGCAAGAATTTTTCCTATGTGATCCAATCCTATCAGGATGGGACATGGCAGCAACTGACCCGGGGCAGTGAACTGTCTCAGTACCAGGATTTCACTATATGGGGGGATCGACTGTATCTTGCTTACACCACAGGCTCCTTCCCATATGGGCTTCATGTGTCTGCCTATGATCTGAATACCGGGGAGAAAACCGATTATGAGGATGGCGCCGGGGATGTGTGCAATCTGTCCATCGGGGCGGATGATACCAGTGTTGCGGTGGCATACCGGGGGGCGGTGAATAGCACGGCTCCGGCGGTGGATGTGTGGGATGCGCAGGGACACAGAACCATTTCCCTGTCCGATCAGAGCGCCGGCAGGACGGATCTGATCCGGGGACAGGAGGGGTATTATATTTCTGCCACAGAGCAGGCGGCGGGGCTGTATGCTTTGCAGAACGGAGAAACGGAACATGCCCTGCTGGGGAATGCCGTCAGCGGCAACTGCTATTACACGGAACTGACCCGGACAGCAGACGGGTTGTATCTCACCGTCAGCACCCAGAATCCCAGTGACCTGGCGGTGTATCAGTACCGGGACGGTGGATTTGCGAAGCTTGGCAACAGCATTGCCGGTGAAACGGTGGGAGCCGCTGCAACCGCTGCCGCCGGGGATATGCTGTATGTGGCATACTGCTCGGAGCAGGGCAATGTCCGGATCAAAACATATCGGCTGCGGCAGGATTCCGTTACCGGAGACGTGAACGGAGACGGAGCGTGTACCGTGGCGGATGCAGTGCTGCTGGGCAGATGGCTGCGCCGGGAGCAGGTATCCCTGGCAAACTGGCGGGCAGGAGATCTGGACGGCAGCGGCATGCTGAACGGAGCGGATCTGACCATGCTGCGCCGGATGCTGACCGGGACATGAGCCTGCTGCACAAATCCCGTTTAATTGGTTGACAATGCATTGAAAGTCGTGTATAATAATATAATAACATATTTCTGGCAGAGTAAGCCCGGTGGAGGATCAGAATGCAGGCGTATTGGATCGTTTTCATAGTTTTATTTCTGATCATACTGCCTGCAAGAGCGGCAGCACGGCGTGCTCACATCCGGCGGATCATCGGACGGTGCCGGAGGAAAGGAAACAAGGATATGTATGATCTGATTCAAACCATGCTGGGTCAGGAAGTGATCGTGTATGTGTCAGATGGCGCTGTTTCTACGGTAGGTGGATTTCTCCGGAAGGTGGAGGAGGGATGAATCCAGGTGGAACGTGCCAATCACCAGATCGTGCTCATCAGTGTGGATTATATCAGCCGGATCCAGGAGCGTCCACGCAGTGTGAAGAAAAAGCGGCAGTGATCTGTTCAGTTCCCGGAGAGGAACATGCATGACAATATTATCTTTCTTTTGTGAGGAGAACAATTTATGTGCGGAATTGTAGGATTTACCGGTAGTCAAGAGGCAGCACCCATTCTGTTGGACGGTCTGTCCAAGCTGGAATACAGAGGCTATGACTCTGCGGGCATCGCTGTCCGGAACGAAAATGCCGAGGTGGAGATTGTCAAAGCCAAGGGGAAGCTGAAGGTACTCAAGGAAATGACCAACGACGGCAAGGCAGTCAAGGGTACCTGCGGCATCGGGCATACCCGGTGGGCGACCCATGGAGAGCCTTCCGCTCTCAATGCCCACCCTCATTGCAGCGATGATGAAAACGTTGTCGCAGTACATAACGGCATCATCGAAAACTACCAGGAGCTGCGGGATAAGCTGCTGAAAAAGGGCTATACCTTTAAATCCCAGACGGATACGGAAGTTGCTGTAAAGCTCATCGATTACTACTACAAAAAGTATCTGGGCACGCCGGTGGACGCATTGAACCATGCCCTTGTCAGAATCCGGGGATCCTATGCTCTGGCGGTTATGTTCAAGGAATACCCGGGGGAGATTTATGCAGCCCGGAAGGACAGTCCCATGATTATCGGGCTGGCGGAAGGAGAAAGCTATCTTGCCTCCGATGTGCCGGCAATTCTCAAATACACCCGGAATGTGTACTATATCGGCAATCTGGAGCTTGCCCGGCTCACAAAGGGCAGCGTGACCTTCTACAATCTGGACGGGGACGAGATCCAGAAGGAAATGAAAACCATTGACTGGGATACGGAAGCGGCAGAAAAAGGCGGCTACGAGCATTTCATGCTCAAGGAGATCCACGAGCAGCCCAAGGTGGTGCGAGATACTATCCATTCCGTATTACAGAACGGAAAAATCAGCTTTGAAAGCGTTGGGCTGACCGATGAGGAAATGCGTAATATCCAGCAGATTTATATTGTAGCCTGCGGTTCTGCATACCATGTCGGCATGGCAGCGCAGTATGTGCTGGAGGAGCTGACCAGCTTACAGGTTCGGGTGGAGCTTGCTTCCGAGTTCCGCTACCGGACTATGACCCTGGCAAAGAACAGTCTGGCGATCATCATCAGTCAGTCCGGCGAAACCGCAGACAGCCTGGCGGCACTTCGGCTTTGCAAGGAAAAGGGCGTCAAGACTCTGGGCATTGTCAATGTGGTGGGATCCTCCATTGCCCGAGAGGCGGACGATGTATTCTACACCCTGGCTGGGCCGGAGATCTCCGTTGCCACCACCAAGGCGTACAGCTGCCAGCTGGTTGCAGCATATCTGCTGGCGATGCAGTTCGCCAAGGCAAGAGGAGAGATCACAGAGGAGCGGTTCGCCGCACTGGCCGCAGACATTGAAACCATTCCGGAGAAGATCCAGCGGATTCTGGAGGATAAGGAGCGGCTCCAGTGGTTTGCCTCCAAGATCGTGAACATCAAGGACGCATTCTTCATCGGCAGAGGCATTGATTATGCCATTGGCATGGAGGGCAGTCTGAAGCTGAAGGAGATCAGCTACATCCATTCAGAGGCTTACGCAGCAGGAGAACTGAAGCATGGCCCCATCAGCCTGATCGAGGACGGTACCGTGGTGTTCAGCGTGGTGACCCAGTCAGCGCTGTATGAAAAAACCATCAGCAATATGGTGGAGGTCAAGAGCCGGGGCGCCAAGCTGTTCGGTCTGACCACTTACGGCAATTATGCCATGGAGGATACGGCGGACTTTACGGTTTATATTCCAAAAATCGACAATCTGTTTGCCGGGAGCCTTTCGGTCATTCCCCTGCAGCTATTGTCTTATTATGTGTCTGTTGGCAAGGGCTTTGATGTGGATAAGCCGAGAAATCTGGCAAAGAGCGTAACGGTAGAATAATATATCATATCCCGGTTTCTGTGTTTGGAGACCGGGATTTTTTGTGTATGTGCATTTTTATTAGAAAACCCTTCAAATTTCCTTTAAAACTCCATTCTCTGACACTTGAATTATTTGAGATCTCATGTTACAATAAATACAACAAGTTCTGGTTTTTACGGCTTTGTATTTTATCATCGAGCCTTAAGGCAATACTGCGCAAGTTTTGTGCGGTGCTGCCCTGACATTTTGTAAATTAATCCCGTCATTCATTACAAGTACAGTTCAGACAACATGTGGGAGATGTGTGGGTTGAAAAAATTGATTCAGAAGTTCCGGTACCGGAAAATGATTCTGGCAGTTGCGGATGCATTTATCGTAGCCATTTCTGCACTGCTTGCAAACTTTTTGCTGTCCAATTGGGGGAAGGGGCTTGGTGTATCCGACCTGCGGATCTCCATGGCGGTCAGTGTGTGCTGCTGTGGTGCCTGCCTGATGCTTGCAGGGGCATACAACAAACTGTGGCGATATTTTAATGTAAAGGACTATCTCTCCTGTGTATATGGGGTTGTAGCGGGGGTCACTGCCGCCTGTCTGTTGGTGTACATCATCCGGGGGGATGTGCCGGTGATCTATGCAGTGCTGCATGGAGGCATCATTGTGATCGGCATCTGTCTGTTCCGGTACATCTTCAAGCAGACCTTTATTGAACTGACCGCCTGCGGCAAGGTGGAGGCAGTCTACAAGCGAACTATGATCATCGGCGCAGGGGAAGCGACAGATATGCTGATCCGGGAGATCTTCAACACCCGGGAAAGCCGGGCGGTCAATGACGCTTCCTATGATCCGGTGTGCATCATTGACGACGATACTGCCAAAATCGGCACGGCAGTGCAAGGGGTGCCGGTGGTTGGCACCACGGACGAGCTTCTGAAGTATACGGAACAGATGCAGATCCAGCAGATTATTTTCTCCATCCCTTCCTGCCTGGACGATGAACGGCAGCGGATCCTGGATATCTGTGCAAAGGCGAACCTGCCGGTGAAGGTAATGCCTTTTATCAGTGAGCTGATCTTTGAAGAAAATACCCTGCTGGGGCAGATGCACGACATTAAGGTGGAGGATCTGCTGGGGCGGGAGCCCATCAAATTTGACAACCAGGATATCCGGGCGTTTATCAGCGGAAAGGTGTGTATGGTCACCGGCGGCGGTGGTTCCATCGGCTCGGAACTGGTGCGGCAGATCGCAAAATATGATCCCAAGCAGATCATTATTGTGGATATTTACGAAAATAATGCCTATGATATTCAGCAGGAGCTGAAAATGGAGTACGGGGACGGCCTGGATCTGGTGACCTTGATTGCCTCTGTCCGGGATTACTTCCGGATGAACCAGATCATGGATCGATACAAGCCGGAGATCGTGTTCCATGCGGCGGCTCACAAGCATGTGCCTCTGATGGAGGTTTCCCCCATGGAGGCTATCAAGAACAACGTGGTGGGTACCTTCAACGTAGCAAGCCTGGCACAGTTCCACAATGTGCAGAAGTTTGTGATGATCTCCACGGACAAGGCGGTGAATCCCACCAACGTGATGGGAGCCTCCAAGCGGTGCTGTGAAATGATCATCCAGTATCTGTCCCAGGAGAAGGACGGGGTGACGGAATTTGTCACCACCCGGTTCGGCAACGTACTGGGTTCCAACGGGTCGGTGATCCCTCTGTTCAAACGGGAGATCGAGCAGGGCAAGCCGGTGACTGTGACCCATCCGGACATTATCCGCTATTTTATGACCATCCCGGAGGCGGTGAGCCTGGTGATGGAGGCGGCAGCCATTGCCCACGGCGGCGAGATCTTCGTGCTGGATATGGGCAAGCCGGTGCGGATCGTGGCACTGGCGGAAAACCTGATCCGCATGTACGGCAAGCAGCCCTATACAGATATCCCCATTGTCTTTACGGGACTGCGACCCGGGGAGAAGATCAAGGAGGAGCTGCTGATGGACGAGGAGGGACTGCAAAAGACCCAAAACAAGCTGATTTTCATTGGCAGACAAATCGAGATCAATGACACCACCTTTATTCAGGCACTGCGGCGGCTGCGGGATGCGGCATTGAAAAATGATGAAGCAACTGCCGTGTGGGCACTGCACGAGATGGTTCCCACCTTTACCACCCCGGAGGAGTTCAACAAAAAGGTGCTTATGATGGCTTGACAATTTGCTTTCGGTATGGTAAAATCATTGAAAAGGGAGTAGCATATATATCCGCCGGGCGGATGTATGGTTCCTGTCGTCATCACGGAGCATGGCTCTCGGCAGGAAATCTTTCGTTGAGACGAAATTTGCGAGACTTTTGCAGAGATGCAGGAGTCTCGCTTTTTGCTGTAAAATATAGGAAAGGAAGTTGCAGGTATGGAGCAGAAGGCATATCACTTGCAGACCCCGGAGGATGCTCTGGAGGCGTTGGGCAGCAGTCCCAAGGGGCTGGATCAGAAGGAGGTACAGCGGCGGCTTGAACAATATGGAAAAAACAAGCTGACAGAGGCGGCAAAGACCCCCACCTGGAAGCGGTTTCTGGGACAGTTGAAGGATCCTATGATCATCATTCTCATTGCGGCGGCAGTGGTCTCTGCTTTGATCCCCCTGTTTGAAGGGGGCGGAGTGGGGCTGTCGGACTTTGCGGATACCATTATTATTGCAGTGGTGGTGCTGCTGAACGCAGTTCTGGGCGTGGTGCAGGAATCCAAGGCGGAACAGGCCATTGATGCGCTGAAGAAAATGACCGCTGCGCATTCCAAGGTTCTGCGGGATGGAAAGCCTGCCACCGTGCCCACGGAGGAGCTGGTGCCCGGTGATGTGATCCTGCTGGAGGCTGGAGACGCTGTGCCGGCAGATGCCCGTATCCTGGAATGCGCCTCCATGAAGTGTGAGGAGTCCGCTATGACGGGAGAATCCGTGCCGGTGGATAAATCAGCGGAGGGACTGCATGGAGAGGACGGAAAGGAGATCTCTCTGGGGGATCGTCGGAATATGCTGTATATGGGCAGCACCATTGTATACGGCAGAGGTACCGCAGTGGTCACCGGCACCGGCATGCATACGGAAATGGGCAAGATTGCCGGGGCGCTGAATGCGGCGCAGGACGAAAAGACGCCCTTGCAGGAAAAGCTGACCCAGCTGAGCCGGTATCTGACCTGGCTGGTGCTGGGCATCTGCGTGATTGTGTTTGTGGCATCCCTGCTGCGAACCGGTGACTTTACCAATCCCAAGACCTATGTGGACACCTTCATTGTGGCAGTGAGCCTGGCGGTGGCAGCGATTCCGGAGGGGCTTGCAACGGTGGTTACCATCGTGCTGTCCATGGGTGTGACGAAAATGTCCAAACAGGGTGCGGTGATCCGGAAGCTGTCGGCGGTGGAGACCCTGGGATGCACCCAGATCATCTGTTCCGACAAGACCGGCACCCTGACCCAGAATAAAATGACCGTGGTGGAAACCCGGGAGGCAGGCAGTGAGCCGTTGCTGGCAACCGCCATGGCACTGTGCAGTGATGCAGAGCTGGATGACCAGGGGGAGGCTATTGGAGAGCCTACGGAATGCGCTCTGGTGGCATACGCAAACAAGTGCGGACTGCCCAAGCCTGTACTGAAAGCCGAGCAGCCCCGGATCGGGGAACTGCCCTTTGATTCCGACCGGAAGCTGATGACCACAGTGCATCGGACGGAGGAGGGCATCCTCCAGTACACCAAGGGCGCGCCGGACTGCTTACTGGCACGGTGCAGCGCCTACTTTGACGGCACCAAGGAGGTGCCCATGACGGATGCCCTCCGGCAGCAGATTCTGGGGGCGAACAAGGCACTGGCGGACAAGGCGCTCCGGGTGCTGGCGGCAGCCTACCGGCGGCATGCCCAGGAGCCTGTACCGGGGGATTACACTTCGGAAAATCTGGAGCAGTCCCTGGTATTTTGCGGTCTGACCGGCATGATCGATCCGGTTCGGCCGGAGGTCAAGGCGGCAATTGCCCAGTGTCGTTCTGCCGGCATCCGTCCGGTCATGATCACCGGAGATCACCGGGATACGGCAGTTGCCATCGGCATGGAGCTGGGGATTCTGACGGATCCCTCCCAGGCCATTACCGGAGCGGAACTGAACCAGATCAGCGACGAGGATTTTGCACAGCGTGTCACAGAATTTTCCGTGTATGCCCGGGTACAGCCGGAGCATAAGGTGCGGATCGTGAAGGCATGGAAGGCACGGGGAATGGTAACTGCCATGACCGGAGACGGAGTGAATGATGCACCCTCCATCAAAATTGCGGATATCGGCGTCGGCATGGGCATCACCGGTACGGATGTAACCAAGAACGTGGCGGATATGATCCTCAGCGACGACAACTTTGCCACCATTGTCAAGGCGGCAGAGGAAGGGCGGCGGATCTACGATAATATCCGGCGTACCATCCGGTTCCTGCTGTCCTCCAACCTGTCGGAGGTTATCAGCATCCTGATTGCTACTCTGCTAGGCTTTACCATTCTCAAGCCCACCCACCTGCTATGGATCAATCTGATCACGGACGCCTTTCCGGCACTGGCGCTGGGCATGGAAGCCGGCGAGAAGGACATTATGCAGCGGCCGCCCCGGGATCGGAAGGAGGGCATTTTCGCCGGCGGTCTTGGCGTGGACGTGGTATGGCAGGGCTTTGTGATCGCCTTGCTGACGTTGGCGGCGTACCTGATCGGGGATTATATGGAGCGTGGACATTTTGCCATTGAGAACAGTGCAGATGGCATGACCATGGCATTCCTCACCATGTCTCTGACGGAAATGTTCCATGCCTTCAACATGCGCCGGGAAAGGGGTTCCATCTTCGCTGTGCATAGGCAGAATTGGTACCTGTTTGGCGCCATGGCGTTCTCTCTGATTGCCACCACTGCCGTGATCTACATTCCGGCGTTGAAGCAGGCGTTCCAGTTTGAGTCCATCAGTCCGGCGGAGTATCTGACTGCCGTGGGACTGGCGTTCCTCATCATTCCCATCGTGGAGTTGGTGAAGCTGTTCCGCAGATTGGGCAGCAAGTAAAGGCAATACTGTATCATCTTTGAGTGGTGCAGCCGAATACAAATCCAAACAGCCCGGAGGCGATGAATCCCATCGTTTCCGGGCTGCTTTTGCGATACTCCAGACGCTGCTTTCTCGCAACAGCTTGACTGGGGACGGTTTTTGTTGATTTCTGACAAAGTTCGTGCTATAATAGACTTAGATATTGTCGCAGTGCATGCAGGAAGGAGCAGGCGTATGGATGCAAACATCAGCATCAACGGACAGGTTGCAGGAACGATCAACTTTGCCATGCAGCAAAATTATATTCCGGTGATTCGCAGGCTGGTTTTCACCAACCAGGGGCAGGAGGAACTGGACGGTCTCCGGGTGCGGATCAGCTTTGAGCCGGAATTTGCCCATGTGTTTGAAGCCCAGCTGCCGAAGCTGTCTCCGGGAACACCGGTGGAGCTGTCCCCGGTGCGGCTGGTGATGCATGGGGACTATCTGTTTTCACTGACGGAGCGGATGGAGGGCAATATCCGGATCCGGGTGATGCAGGGGGAGACATGTCTGCATGAGGAATGCATTTCCATTGCTCTGCTTGCCTATGACCAGTGGCCGGGCTTGCTGCAAGTGCCGGAGATCATTGCAGCCTTTGTGACACCCAATCATCCCAGAGTAGGAGAATTGACTGCAAAGGCAGGGAAATGGCTGCAAAAGTGGCTGGGGGAGCCCTCCTTTACCGGCTACCAAAGCCGGAATCCCAACATCGTCAAAACGCAGGCGGCAGCTATCTATGCTGCATTGCAGGCGGAGAACATTGCGTATCATATGCCCCCGGCAAGCTATGAAACCATGGGACAGCGGGTGCGGTTGCCCCATGCGGTGCTGGAGCAGAAATGCGGCACCTGTCTGGATCTGGCGGTGCTGTATGCAGCATGTCTGGAGGCTGTAGGACTGAATGGACTGTTGGTGTTCGTCAAGGGGCATGCCTTTGCCGGGGTGTGGCTGGAGGAGGAGACCTTTGCGGAGTGTGTGGAGGATGACATCTCTGCGCTGACCAAGCGCATGGCATCCGGCATTGACCAGCTGTACCTGGTGGAGTGTACGGATTGGATTGCAGGCAGATCCGTGGACTTTGATCATGCAGGCAAGCATGCGGCAGAGCATCTGGAGGATCCGGTGGCGTTCCAGTGTGCCATTGACATGAGCCGGTGCCGGGGCAGCGGCATCCGCCCCATTCCCACCCGGATCAGTCAGGACGGTACCTTTGCCTCTGTGGATTACGGCACCCGGACGGAATCGGACATAACCGCTGCTCCCAAGCAGATCGACCTGGCACTGCACAATGCTGCCTCCCAGGAGCAGACCGTAACCCGAAAGACCATCTGGGAGCGGAAACTGCTGGATCTGAGCCTGCGAAACAGTCTTTTGAACTTCCGTCCCACCGCCTCCAGCATTCAGCTGATGACGGCAGATCTCAGCAAGCTGGAGGACGAGGTGTCCCGGGGCGAGGACTTCAAAATCATGCCTGCCCCCAATGATTTTACCCTGACCCTGTCTGACAGCCGGATCTTCGAGATCGAAAACGAACGGGATCTGATCACCACCATTGCGGAGTCTGAATTCAAAAACAAGCGGCTGCGCACTTTTATGGATACTGCCGACCTGGAACGGATCCTCAAAAAGCTGCACCGGCAGTCTAAGGTGAGTCTGGAGGAAAACGGCGCCAATACCCTGTACCTGGCTCTTGGGTTTCTGCGGTGGTTTGAAACGGATCAAAGCGAGCGTCCCAGGTATGCGCCACTGGTGCTGGTACCGGTGGATCTGGTTCGGAAGATTCAGGATCGCTCCTACTCCATCCGGATCCGGGATGAGGAAACCCAGATGAACGTGACGCTGCTGGAAATGCTGCGGCAGGATTTCGGCATCCGGATCAATGGGCTTAACCCTTTGCCGGAGGATGAAAGCGGCGTGAATTTGCCTTTGGTGTATCAGACCGTCCGGCAGGGCGTCATGTCTAAAAAACACTGGGATATTGAAGAAGTGGCATTTTTGGGACAGTTCTCCTTCAGCCAGTTTATTATGTGGAACGATATTCGCAGTCGGTCAGCGGATCTGGAACAAAGCAAGGTGGTATCCAGTCTGGTTTCCGGCAGTCTTGTCTGGGAACCGGAGCAGCTGTCCATGACGCCTGCCCAGTTGGATGCGCAGGTGTCCCCCTGTGACATGGCGGTGCCCACCAGTGCGGATTCCTCCCAGCTGGCGGCGATCTATGACGCATCCCGGGGGCAGAGCTTTGTGTTGCACGGCCCGCCCGGAACGGGCAAGTCCCAGACCATCACCAATATGATCGCCAACGCTCTGTACAACGGCAGATCTGTGCTGTTCGTGGCGGAGAAAATGGCAGCACTGTCCGTGGTGCAGAAGCGACTGGCAGCCATTGGGCTGGATCCCTTCTGCCTGGAGCTTCACTCCAACAAGGCGCAGAAAAAGGCGGTGCTCAATCAGCTGGCGCATACCCTGGAGGTGGGGCGTATCAAGGCACCGGAGGATTACGACCGGGAGGCTGCTCGGCTGCACAACCTGCGGCAGGAGCTGAATGGCGTGATGGAGGAGCTGTACCGGAAGCGTCCGGTGGGCATGTCCGTATACGATGCCCTGCTCATGCAGGAGGATTGTTCAGTGGAGCTCCCAATGGATCCCGACTTTGTAGAAGCTGCGGATCCGGAACAGTACACCGCCTGGACGGATGCCGTGCGCAAAACCGCCGTTGCAGGCCAGGCATTGGGGGGATACCGGAACAGTCCCTTGCAGCACTGCCGGATGCGGGAGTATACCCCGGAACTACGGCAGCAGTTTCTGGAGAATGCAGGCACTCTTGCAGCACAGGCACGGGAGAGCGGTCGGATCTATACAGCACTGGGGGAGGGCTTGCCTCTGGATGCAGCCGGCAGCCGTTATATGCTGCAGTTGCTGAAAACCGTTCTGGAGCGAAGCCGTGGACTGGAGACGCTGGTGTTTGATGCGGAGCTGGAGCAAACCCGTGGTCAGACAGAAGCCCTGTTGGAAAATGGTGTTGCATACACTGCCTTGAGTCGGGAGATCGCAGCGGAGTATGAACCCAGTGTGCAGAGCTTTGACAGCGATGCCGCAATGCTCCGGTGGAACCAGACCCAGCAAAAATGGTTCCTGCCCCGGCTCATCGGCTCCAACAAACAGGTCAAGACTCTGGCGGCATATGCCAAACAGCCCGACCAGATCACCAAGGAAACCATTGTGGAGCAGTACCGCCGGTTGTCCGAATGCAGGCAGCGCCGGGAACAGCTGTCCGCCGCTCCGGCAGCGCTGACCAGTCGGTTCGGAAGCCTGTGGCTGGGAGAACAGACGGATTTTGCTGCCTTGCAGCAGGCATGGACGGATTCAATGGCTCTGCGGGAATGCCTGGCGCAGGCAGGCGCATACCGGGAACCGGCATGTCGCCTGACAGAGCAGATGTTCCGGGATGCACAGTTCAGAAGCCGGATTGCAGCACAGCTGCCGGCAGCAGAGAATGCCCGGCGTGAGATGGAGGAAACCCTGTCCCGGATGCCTGTGGATCGGGCTGTGCTGGATGCAGCCGAGAACTGGTTTGTGACCCTGGAACAGCAGGCAATCGGCTGGGTTGGGGATATTGACAATCTGAAATCCCGGGTACTGCTGGAAAACAGTCTGGATGCACTGGAGCAGATGGGTTTGCAGCAGACAGTGGATGCTTATACAGCCGGACAGGTCACGGAGGAACAGCTTTTGTCCGGGTTCCGGCAGGGGGTATGCAGGGCGGTGATCTCTGCTGCCTTCCGCAGTGCTCCGGCTTTGTCCGGCTTCCAGGGGGAGCAGTTTGAGGACACAGTGAATCGGTATCGGGAGACGGCGGAACGGTTCCAGGAGCTGACGGTTCAGGAACTGGCGGCACGGCTGTCTGCAAAGATTCCTGCCACCTCTGCGGGTGCAGGCTCCTCCGAGCTTTCCCTGCTGCAAAAGGCGATTCGCAGCGGCGGCAGGATGATGCCCATCCGGAAGCTGTTTGACAGCATTCCCAATCTGTTGCGCCGGATCTGTCCCTGTATGCTGATGAGTCCCATTTCCGTGGCGCAGTATATTGATCCGGCGTTCCCGAAATTCGATCTGGTCATTTTCGATGAAGCGTCCCAGATGCCTACCTGTGAGGCGGTGGGTGCTATTGCCCGGGGTGAAAATGTAGTGGTGGTGGGAGATCCCAGACAGCTACCTCCTACCAGCTTCTTTGCCTCCAACCAGGTGGACGAGGAACACTTCGAGCAGGAGGATCTGGAAAGCGTGCTGGATGACTGTCTGGCACTGGCTATGCCCCAGCGGCACTTGCTGTGGCATTACCGCTCCCGTCACGAGAGCCTGATCGCATTCAGCAACGCCCGATTTTATGAAAACAAGCTGTTTACCTTCCCCTCCCCGGATGACCTGGTGTCCCGGGTACAGTGGCATCATGTGGAGGGCTTCTATGACAAGGGCGGTACCAAGCAGAACCGGGCAGAGGCGGAAGCCATTGTGGCGGAGATCCTGCGGCGGCTGTCGGATGAACAGCTGCGCCGGGAGAGCATTGGCGTAGTGACCTTCAGCGTGGTGCAGCAGGTGCTGATTGATGATCTGCTGGCGGAGGCATTCCGGAAGCAGCCCCAGCTGGAAACCTATGCGGAACAGATGTACGAGCCGATCCTGGTGAAGAATCTGGAGAATGTACAGGGGGATGAGCGGGACGTGATCCTGTTTTCCATCGGCTATGGTCCCGACAAGGACGGAAAGGTGTCCATGAATTTCGGCCCGGTGAACCGGGATGGAGGCTGGCGGCGGCTGAACGTGGCGGTATCCCGTGCCCGTCGGCAGATGCAGGTGTACTCGGTCATTGCGCCGGAGCAGATTGACCTGTCCCGTACCCGTTCCGACGGCGTCGCTGCTTTGCGGGGCTTTCTGGAGTTTGCAGCCAGGGGCACCCGGGCATTGCCGGTGCATGCGGAGCATGTGGAACCGGACAATCCCTTTGCCCGGCAGATTGCCGTTGCCTTGGAGGGGCGTGGATTCCAGACCCGTTGCGGCATTGGCTGCTCTGCCTATAAGGTGGATGTGGGTGTCATCGATCCGGACAGACCGGACGGCTACCTGTTGGGGATCCTCTGCGAAAATGAGCAGATCTTCACCGCTACCACCGCCCGGGATCGGAATTTGCTTCAGCCTTCTGTGCTGCGTGGACTTGGGTGGCAGCTGTACCGGGTGCATATTCTGGACTGGTATGAAAACCGGCAGCGTACTCTGGAACAGCTCCTGCATGCCATTGAGGACGCAAAGACCCAGGCAAAGCAGGAACCGGTGCAGGCAGCTCCTGCGCCGGAGCATATCCCAAGCTTTGAACGGGAACAGACCCTGACGGCGGTGGATCGCTGCATCCCATACAGTTCGTATGTGCCGGAGCTTCTGGGCACACCGGAGCAATTTTATCTGCCAGAGAGCAAGAGAGCCATCATGCAGGTGATCCGGAAAACTGTGGAAACAGAGGCACCAGTGAGTCGCCGGGCAGTGCTGCGGCATGTGCTGAATGCTTTTGGTATTTCCCGCAGCGGCAGCCGGGTAGAGGCGGTTTTTGACCAGGCAGTGCAGGACTGTGGCATTTCCGGCACCGATACCGGGGATGCATGCTGGTTCTGGAGCCGGGAGCAGAATCCGGAAGCCTACCGGATCTGCCGGATCCCAAAGGAGGGAACCGGCAAGCGACCTATGGAGGAGATCTGTCCCCAGGAGCTGTGCGCCGGCATGCTGCTGATTCTGGAGGATCAGGTCAGCATGCTCCGGTCAGATCTGCTGCGGGAAACCGCCAAGCTGTTTGGTTATACCCGTACAGGCGGTGTCATTGAGCATGCAGTCAGCGATGCCATGGATTATGCCCTGACCCGACAGCTGCTGGATTGCCAGGAGGATCGGTTCACCATACACAACGCATAAAGGCGGTCTGTAGAAAGGAGCATGTTTATGTACGAGGAGATTCAATTTCCCTCTGAGCCTATTCTGGAGTTGGTATTCTGCAAGCCGGAGGATACTTATGAAACAGTCCTGGCGGGACAATGTTATACGGTGGTTGGCAGGGACAAGGATCTGCCGGATCGGTTGATCGGAGTCGCATCGGACCAGCGGGTTTATGAACTGGATGCTGCACAGAAGCAGGTGTTCTATGCGGCGCCGGATCTTGCCATCTTTGTTCGGGAGCTGATGCTCTGGCGGTCATACGGTAAGCAGCATCCCCAGCCGGACAATATGACGGAGGCGCAGCTGACTGCTGCGGCAGCCGGATTCCGGGAAAAGCTGACGGAGCTGGATCGGCATGCCTTTGATCGGGAGGACACCTTCTGGTCTATGGTTTGCGAGGAACTGGAGTATGGAATCTAAGGCAGCACCGCACAAAGCCTGCCGGATGGTTTTACATAGCATCTGCTGCACAATCTCTGTGCGTGTTGCCATAAGACAAAGCACCCCCGGATAGGTGGATACTAATATAGAAGCTTTATTTCTTTAAAGATAAGGTTGCGTAACCAAGTGGTTATGCAGCCTTTCCCTTTTTGTCGCACTTCATACTGTCAGCAACAGTGGTCGTTACAGCAACGTCAAAACGGTAATGTATGCAAAGAATACGGAATGAGCAGTTCCACGCTGCATAAATGGATCAAAAAGTATACGCAGGTTAAAGCTTCAGACACCGAAACAATGGCCATGGCAGAAATCAAAAAATGCAGAAAAAGCTGGCATTGCTTGAGGAGGAAAATCTGATATTAAAAAAAGCAATGGCCATGATATTGATAATCAATTTAACAATGAATTGGTGGCATAAATACAAAATGAGCTATCCGATTCGTAAATTGAATCAGATAGCTCTTTATTCTTGGATAATCTTAAAATGTTGTCATTTTGTTGCCACGGGGCAATTCCGTAACGCAAAAGTCCAGCATTTTCAAGGCTTTTCAGCCTTT